>BNJU01001210.1_pt1 | contig 226131 bp, 281 predicted proteins | sample 8539281 | NCBI WGS metagenome assembly BNJU01 (sample SAMD00202456, study PRJDB9452) | human saliva metagenome | isolation source: human saliva | place: Japan | reverse complement strand
GTAATATGCAACTTCGTCAAAAAAGTGGGAGTGGTTTACCCCGCCACTGTTGCAATAAACAACCATCATCTGTAACTACTAAAATTGTTGGATATTCAACTACATCATAAGCTCGCAAGAAAAACTCATTCCTGCCAGAATCAGGATCCATAACTTCGACTTTTAAGCCCGTTTGCCTTTCGAAATCTTCAATATACTCTCGAACTTCACGGCCATGATCGCTATAATCTTTATAGACTACTACAATTCTCATTTTCACCTCTAACTTTTGCTAAAATATCTTCGAAATCTTCAACTGTTTCGAAACCGTTAAACACACTCGCAAAACGAATATACGCAACCTTATTCATTTCAAACAGAACTGCCAAAACAGTTTCACCAATCTGGTGCGAAGAAACTTTATTCGATTTTTGAAGAAGTTCATTCTCAACGCGGTTAATGATTTCTTCAACTTGAAGATCGGAAATAAATTTTCCGATTGAACGAATAATTGAGCTTTTAAGCTTTTCGCGACTAAACTCTTCTCTTCCACCCTGCGATTTAATAACAATAATCCGCGGTTTTTCGATTCGCTCATAAGTTGTGAAGCGAGTTCCATCTGGAGCAACTCGGCGACGGCGCACAGATTGGCCGTCGACCGACATTCGACTTTCAAGAACCTTGGTTTCGTCGAGCTTAAATTCCATTAGTCTTCCTTTTTATTGCGTTTTCGGCGGCGCAAAAATGCAGGAACATCACTTTCGTCTTTTTCTTCGTCTTGAGCCCAAATATTTTTAGTTTCAATATCGCTTGTGAAATCTTCAGCTGAAGATGGTTCTTCTTTTTTAAGTTCCATATCAATTGCGTTAGAAACTTTTTCGTCAATTTCTTGAGCATCTGCATGTTCGTCTTCAAGATTGAAAGTTTTCGAAACAACGTTTTCAAGTGATTCAACTGGAGCTGGTTCGCTATAATCACGATCGAAACCAGTTGCTACGACTGTAATGATTAATTCATCTTCAAGATCTGGATTCAAGGTTGCACCAAAGATAATGTTTGCATCTGGAGCAACTGCACCTGTAATGATTTCAGCAGCTTCTTGAATTTCACTCATGCTCATATCATAACCACCAGCAACATTGAACAATACACCTCGAGCACCTTCGATTGAAACTTCAATCATTGGGCTTTCGATAGCTTGTTCAGCAGCTTTTTGTGCTCGGTTATCACCGCTTGCACGACCAATTCCCATCAAGGCTGAACCAGCATTACTCATGATTGACTTAACGTCAGCAAAGTCAAGGTTAATCAAACCATGTTCAGTAATAAGTTCTGAAATACCCTGAACTCCTTGGCGAAGAACATCGTCGGCAATTTTGAAAGTCTCAAGAAGAGGAAGATTGCGATCAACAGTTTGAAGAAGCCTATCGTTAGGAATTGTAATTAAAGTATCAACTGCGGCTGCAAGCTTTTCAATTGCCCAGTCGGCATTAGTTTTTCGTTTTGCGCCTTCAAAAGCGAATGGTCGAGTAGCAACACCAATCGTTAAAATACCCATTTCGCGGGCGATTTCAGCCACAACATGACCAGCACCAGAACCAGTTCCACCACCAGCACCAATAGCGATAAACACCATGTCTGCGCCTTCAAGAGCCTCGCGGATTTCTTCACGCGATTCAAGAGCAGCACTTTCTCCAACAATAGGGTCAGCACCCGCACCTAAGCCGTTTGTTGTTTCACGACCAAGGTGAATTTTTTTATCAGCTTTTGATTTATACAACGCTTGAGCGTCAGTATTCATTGCAATAAATTCAATGTTGTTTAGACCAACATCTTTCATTCGATTAACAGCGCTTCCACCTGCGCCACCAATTCCTACAACTTTAATTTTTGCAAAAGTTTCAACTTCATTCGGTTTAATTTCTGGCATTTCTTCTCCTTAATTTACTCCCATTATATCACTTTATCGCTTTTTCTTAAAGAATCTTGCGAAAAATCCAAAGCTCTTAGGCTCAAAACTATCTCGATATTCTTCTCTTCTCAAAACCACATTTCTTGCTTCAATTATCAAGCCAACCGCAGCTGAAAACTCTGGTTTATTCACTTCTTGTGAAACAGTTCTTTCGACGCCGTTTTTACCAATTCGAGTTGCTAACTGCAATTGTTTTCTCGCGTATTCATCAATTCCCTTAAGGTTTGAACCCGCTCCCGCTAGCACAATTCCGTTTGGTAATTGATTTTCGAAACCTGATTTTTTAAGAACTTTTTTAACTTCTTCAAAAATTTCTTCAAGTCGCGCCTCAATAACTTCTTCGATCTCTCGTGTATTAAAGCTATAGTGTTCGCGACCATGTTTCACAACAATATCGCCACTCTCTTCTCTTTCGAAAGCAAAACCATGCTTAATTTTTATTTCTTCGGCAACTTCTGGTGAAACTTTCAAACAAATTGCAAGGTCGTTGGTGATATTAATGCCGCCGAGTGGAATAACTTCTATTAATCGCAACGCACCATCTTCATAGACTGCAACTCCAGTAGTTGAAGCACCAAGATCAACAACTGCAACACCGTTTTCTTTTTGATTATCCGTCAACAATGCTCGAGAAGAAGCTAAAACACTTGGAACATAAAGTTCTGGGTCAAGATCTAATCTTGCAGCAGTATTTCTTAAGTTATCTATATTCGAATCTAATGCCGAAATAGCACTACCGTGTACCTCTAAGCGAACACCTTCCATCCCGTAGGGATCAACTAAGCCTTCTTGATTGTCGAGATTATAATAGTATGGAATAAATTCCAGAACTCGATGATTTGCTGGGATTTTACCAATTGTGGCAACCTCTTCAACTCGCTGAAGATCTTCTTCGTCTACAATTCCGTCTGGTGAATTAATTGCAATCATTCCGTCAGTATTTGTGCTTAAAATATGTGCACCATTGACGCTAAATATAGCACTACTACTTTCATAGCCAGCCATTCTTTCTGCTTGAAGCAAAGCCTTATCTAAAGCTTGATAAACGCTTTGAGCGTTAGTTATCACCCCTTTTTTCATTCCGTTATTTTCTGCGGAGCCAACACCGATAACATTTGGCATTCCTTCTTTATCAAAGTTCGCAATAATAACACGAACTTTTGAAGTTCCAATATCTACTCCTACCACATTTCGAGAATTCTCATTCATAGTTCCATTATACCGTTAATGCTAATTTTTATCAAGTACGAAAATAACAAATAATAAAAAACACCCCTCGCAGTGATTAGGTGTTCTTTTGGAAAATAATTTCTGGTGCTGGGAGAAAGATTCGAACTTTCGAAGGCATCTGCCGACAGATTTACAGTCTGTTGTGTTTGACCGCTTCACTATCCCAGCTCTTTAACTTGTATTAAAAAATACTTGGAGCCACCTTTCGGATTCGAACCGAAGGCCTGCTGTTTACAAAACAGCTGCTCTAACCAGCTGAGCTAAGGTGGCATATCACCAAGTACGTTTCTAATTATACACGAGCCTTTTTCAAAAAATGCAAGTACTTTTTTGATTTATTTTTTCAAAATTTCTATTGTTGAATCTACAATCTGGAAATCTGGCAAAAAACTCGAAATTTTTCTTCGAATTTCTACATTTTTCGAAGAATCATTCACGATAATCTGCGCAGTAAAAACATGTTCTTCCCCGTCAAGACTCCAGAAATGCACATTCTTAATAGATACAACACCTTCAATTGCTAAAATATTCTTTTTAATATTATTTAAATCTTTTACATTAGGTACTCGCTGAAGTAAAATCTTTAAAGCATCCCAAGCATTCATAATTGCACCGCAAGAAATAAACAGCAGGATAAACAAACTCGCAATTCTATCGAGAATTGTAAGACCTGAAAATGAAATTAAAATAGATGTAAGAAGGGTTAAAACCCAACCAAAAAGATCCTCGAATAGATGAAGCGAAACTGTTTTATCGAGAATATTCTTCGAACCGTGAAGTCGAAGGGCTGCAAATAGGTTAACTAAAATCCCAATAACTGAAACCACCATTAACCCCGGAACATTCACATGCGCATGATTGTGCGGATTTATAAATTCATAATATAGGGTCCTCGCCATCATATACGAAAGACCCAGCATAACGAAAGAATTCAAAACAGCGCCCAAAACCGACAAGCGCTTATATCCGTAGCTCATAATTGAAGTGGGTTTTTTTATCGCTAAACTTACTCAAAACTAGCGTAAATGTTAACAAAATAGCATCGCCTAAATCATGGATTGCATCTGCCGAAATTGCTGCGGAACCCAAAAACATCCCTAAAAAGAATTCAGCGATTGAAAACCCTAAATTTAAACCGATTGCCAACGGAAGATCACTTGTATGCACATGGCTGTGTGAATGCCCAAAATGTTCATTCAATTGATGTTCGCGAGTATCTTTGCTAGCTTTTAAAAGCCCACTTTTTTTCATCTTTCTATAAAACTACTCTAAAGTTAGAATTTCTGCACCATCTTTAGTAACTAAAATTGTGTGTTCAAAATGTGCTGAAAGCGAGCCATCGCGCATTAAAACATCCCATTCACTGTCTGTTCCATTGAAAACAACATCACCTTTTCCAAGCGAAGTCATAGGCTCAATACAGAAAGTGTCGCCTTCTTGAAAAACAACACCTTGACCAGCATGACCATAATTTGGAACTTCTGGATCCATGTGCATTTTAACGCCAATTCCATGACCAACCAAATCTCGAACGTTACCAAGTTTTGATTTTTTAAGTGATTTTTCAACTGCAGCACCGATGTCGCCAGTTTTTACGCCAGGCTTAACAACCGAAATTCCAGCAGCGAGTGCTTTTTTCGTATCATTCAAAAGATGTTTTACTGCACCTTTTGGCTCTTCACCCACAACAGTTGTCGTAGCAGAATCAACCATCATGCCTTTGTATTGAATAACCATATCATATTTAACAACATCACCTTTTTCGAAAGGAATATCATTCGGTGCACCATGAACAACACAATCATTTAGAGAAATACAAACCACACCTGGAAAATTAACTTCAGGTGTTAAGTATGCAGATTTTGCGCCGTATTCTTTAATTTTTTTACGCGCAAAAGCATCAACTTCAAGACCAGTTACACCAACTTTCGAAAATTCAGTTAATTCGCGCAAATTCGCGCAAGGATTTTTCCACCTTCACGCATTGCTTGAAGTTGTTCTTCAGTTTTATTACCTGTAATTAAATTCCGCATGCTTCGATTTCCTCCATAATTCGGTCGTGAACTTGACCAACAGTTCCAGTTCCATCAATATGTGCGATAACCACGCCGTTTTCGTTAAAGTAGTTCAAAACTGGGTACATTTCTTTTTCGGTAAATTCGAAGTCGCTCATCGATAACTTCTGGAGTATCATCAAGACGACCACGAATTGCAAGACGACGCATTAATTCGCTTCGTGGTACTTCTAAAACAATCACAAGGTCAACGCTGCGCCCATGATTTTGTTTATTTTCAATTAGCCATTTCGCCTGAGCAAGTTGGCGTGGGTAACCATCAAGAATTACCTGTTTAACTTTTCCGTTATTTGCTCGGCTTAAAGCTTCGCCCATAACGCGATTCACGATTTCTGGATCAACCAATTGACCCGTACTCATTTGCGCAAGAAGTTCAGGATCTTTACTGTCACGCAAAAGTTGACCAGCACCAAGCCAGCGCCAATCATTTCTTGCGGCTAACAGATTTCCTTGAACACTTTTACCAGCACCCGCTGGACCAAAAAATACGATCATTAAATTCCTTTTGTTTTTAAATTATGTACTTTTATATTATAGCACAAAAATTAAAAATACTAAAATTCTTCACAATAATAGTCGCTCGCTTCAAGATGAATTGCAACCATTGATTATTAGGATTAAATCGAGGATATTCACCCTCACCCGATTTATACATCTTACAAGAACTACCCAAAAACTACCTGAAGCCTACCAACATAATCCTCATAAACAGACCTTCGAGAATGTCTTACGAAAAATAGGAGAAACTCCTTTTGAAAAAAATGAAATTCGTTCAATTTCTGGGGGATAATTTTGACCATTTAAATATTCTTTTACACGAGTATAATCCTCACCTGAAGTTTCCTATTCACCAATTGATTTTTTTAAAAAAACTATTTGACTTTCATTATCAATTCATATATAATGTTCATTAGCGATCTTTCATGATTGACTATATACCGAAAGGTGGAACTTTTATATGACAAATACAGGAAACCACAAAGGTGGCTGGGAGCGAACCAATGGGAGGTTGTGATTCAGAAGGAAATCCAATTACAGTTTCATTTGGTTGGGGCTCTAAAGATGGCGAAACCCTATTGGGAGATGGCGATAGAAGCGAAATGAACTTCTTAGCTTCACCAAATCACGACCATTACGGTAAAGGTGACGGCCCAAATATAATGGTACTGACCGTGGTCAGTATACAGGGCCTGGGTCTAAATAACCCTTATTTGTCTTATGAGCGCTGTTTTAGCGCTCTTTTTATTAAAAAGGAGATTTTCTATGAGCATTTTTCAAAAAATTGTCACTATTTTATATAAAAATAGATTATGATAGTAGTTTCAAGGTTTTTTTCCTACTAAATTAAAAAAATATAGTACATCAAATAAAGAATACACTATAGAAGATTTGAATTCTTTCTACATTAACTATTTCGAGAAAAGACTATCCTAAAGCCTTTCTCAAAAGAAGAAATTTGTATAATTTACGAGATTGCTAAGAATTTTTATAATAGAGATTCGAGACAACCCAGATAAAAACTTGGTTAACTTTCTCAAGAAAATTATCCATATTGTTCGCTCAAGATTTCAGAACAAAAGAAATAGGCTTTGATATTCAGGAATATTCTGATTATTTTATAGCTATATCACTAAAAGAAAGAGAGAAGCTCGCAAATAAGCTTATTTCCGACTGGGAAATTTAAAAAACGACCTTTTGGCCGTTTTTTATTTTAATTCAATTCTTCTTCACAATTTTAGCCAAAACCGCACCATCGGCAGAATTACCAAATTTTGCTTTCATTTTACCAATAATTGCGCCCATTTGCTTGATTGAAACTTCGCCCATTGCTGAAATTTCAGCTTTTCACAGCTGCACGAATTTCATCTTCACTCGCCATTTCTGGCAAATATTTCGAAAAGAATTTCGGCTTCTTTTTAGCTCATTTTTCAGCACGTTCTTCATCTAATAAACTTGCTGCTTCTTTGCGCTTTTTTACTTCTCGCGCAACTAGCGTTTCAATCTCGTCATTATTTAAGCCTTCTTCACGCTTGCCAAGTTTTACTTCTTCGTCCAAAATTGAAGCTTTTAGACCTCGCAAAACTGTAGTCTCGAAAGCGTTTCGTGCAAGCATTGCAGTTTTTAGATCGGCGTTAATTTGTTCTTTTAACATTTTCCTCCTTTAAAAATAAAATCCAGCCTCTCGACTGGAATTTATCTGTTTTTTAGCGAATACCAAGTCGCATTTTTTGTGCTTTTTCAGCACGGCGTTGATTTCGAACGATTGCTTTTTTTGCGTCGTTCAACCTTGCTTAGAGGCTTTGAAAATCGCATTGATGCTTTAGCTTCGCTCAAAACTCCACTTTGTAGAACTTTTCGATTAAAGCGACGAATGATATTTTCGTTAGCTTCTTTCTGGTCTTTCCTTGTTACACTAATACTCATACTGATTACTATTTTACCAAAGTTTTTTTCTAAAAAAAGCAAGAAGAAAAATAAAATCGCCCAATTTTTGAACGATTTTACGAAAAATAGAAAGCTAAATGTCTTATTAATTTTTATAAAAGCCTAGATCAAATCTTCATAAATTTTTCTTAAGTTGCGCACCAATTTTCTCGAGGCTTTTTACTTTTTGCGACTTCATAACCTTTTTTTCAACAGTTGAATTAATTTCACCACTCAAATATTTTTTTCAATCGCTTCCGTAAATTCTTCATTATTTTTTTACCCATAAAACAATTTTTCATTTTTTTCGAAAGCCAAGAATCATACACACCAATATTTCGAACCAACACCTGGCATTTCGCCGCCAAAGCCTCAAGAACAACAATCCCTTCGGTTTCTTCATAACTCGGGAAAAAGAATATATCCGCGCCCGTAAATGCGCCTTGAATAATTTCGCCCGAAATATAACCTGGCAAAATTACATTTTCGGGTTTTTTTCGAATCGCTTTTTTTCACATAGTTCAGTCAGCGCCGCAGCTGGCGTGTGACCAAACCAAATAAATTTCACCTCTGGAAAATCACGAGCCACCGCCATAAAATCTGGCAAGCCTTTTCTCTCAAAATAATGACCAACCGAAATTACAACTTTTTCGTCTTTTTTGAGTTTAAAATACTCTCGAAAAGCTTTGATTTTTTCTGGATTTTTCGAAAATTGCGAAAGATCTATTCCGTTCGAGATTGGGATAATTGGCGCTTTCAAATTATATTTCAAAAAGCAAATCACGCGAATATTCGGTTGGCGTTAAGATTACATCAGCGGTGTTGTAGCACTTCACGAGCCACTTTTTTTAAAAAGCTGGCGCCGCAAGATTCGAAAGCGCAAATGAATTTCGAAAATCCTCCTCAGTAGAATGTGCATGAAAAACCACTTTTTTACCATTCTTGCGAGCCTTTTTTGCCAATAAATAAGACTTTGGATTAATAGTGTTTAGATGAATTATATCAAAATCTTCAGATGAGTCGGTAGTAAAATCTACGCCGGCTAATTTTAACGCAGCTTCTTGGTGCTTCATTGCACGACCAACGCCACTTTTTGCGAATATTTTTTTCGTCATCTCTAAATAATAAAACTTTCATTACTTCCTCCTCTTTAAATGCAAAATTTGCCCTTCAACATTTTTTTGACCCTGCCATTCATTTAAACCTAGCGAAAAAAATCACGTCAACTTTTTCATTCATTTCGGCAAAAAAATCTTTTGGTGCATTAAATTTTAGCATTTTGATTTCACGCTCGCCATCACTTAAAGTTAATTTTCAGATGCTGGTTTTTTTATCGCCCATTTCTTGGCGTGCAATTACGCAAGCATTCTTAATTTCGAAAGTTGGTTCATCGTTGCCATTTCCAAAAGGCTCAAGAAGCGAAATTTTCTCAAAAAGTTCTAATGAAATTGGCGAAAAATCTTCAAGCTGAACATCCACTTTTGGCAAAAGCTTTTCGAGCTGGTTTTTTAATTTTAATGAATCATAAAAATCGTTCACGCTTTTTTTCGAAAATCATCAATTTTTTTGAAGTTGGCAAAGTTACGCCCGCAGCCGCATCGTGACCACCGCCTTTAATAATAATTTCGCTTGCATTTTGCACTGCTTGACTCGCCGAAAAATCACCAAAACTACGCGCCGAACCCTTTGCTACATCGCCCTCAATCGAAATCACAAAAACTGGTTTTTTAAAACGTTCAAGCAAACCGCTCGCCACAATTCCAATAATTCCATCGTTAAAACTTTCATCAGCTACAACCAAAACCTTATCATTTTTAAAAATCTTCGGCTTTTTGAATTGCAATTTCGAGTGCTTCGTGTTGAATTTTACGGCGTTTTTTTGTTTAAATCATCGAGATTTTTTTGGCTTTTTCGAAAGCAACAAAAGAGTCTTTTTCGAGCATTAAATCTAATGCCTTTTCGGCAGTTTCAAGCCGACCAGCCGAATTGATTCGTGGGCCGATGATAAAGCCAAGCGTTGAACTTTTCGGCTCTTTCACGCCAGCTAGTGCAAGCATCGATTTCAAACCAGCTCGGCGTGTTTTCGAAAGAACTTTTAGCCCCCAAAAAGTGTTTTGGCGATTCTCGACCGTTTGTTTCATGATGTCGCAAACGGTGCCAAGCGCCACCATGTCAAGTAGCCACTTTTCTTGGCCAGCAGGAAAAGCCCATCGAGTTTGGTTTGAAGCGCTTGAACCAATTTAAACGCCACTCCAACGCCGGCAAAATTTTCAGCCTGCGGATATTTGTTTTCTTTTCTGCGCGGATTTACAACCGCAACTGCATTTGGTTGAACTTCGGCAATGTTGTGGTGGTCGGTTACAATTGTATCGATTCCAAAACCTTTTGCGAAATCGATTTCAGCGTGATTTAAACTTCCACAGTCAACCGTTAAAATTAAGTTCGTTCCTCGATCCGCAAGAACTCTCACGCCACGCTCGTTCATTCCATAGCCATCTTTAAAACGATCGGGCAAAAAATAATCCACATTTTTAAAACCGAATTTTTCGAAAGCTGTCAAAATCACCGTTGAAGCTGAAACACCATCAACATCATAATCGCCATAAACTGTAATTTTCTCTTGTTTTTTTGTGGGCAACAAGTAATCGCTCAACCGCTTTTTCCATATCTGGCAACAAAAAAGGATCGTGCTGGTTATCATAATTCGGATTCAGAAAAGCTTCACGATTCTCTTTCGAAATTCCACGATTCTTTAAAATTTGCTCAAAAATTTGTTCAACCGTCATTCGCGAACTCTATCTTTTAACAGACCTCTCGATATAATTGTTTGAACGCGCAACGCTGTTTTTGCTCACGAACTTTCACCACGATGGATTGCAATTCAGAGAAAAAAACAAAAAAATTCGTATTCGCAAAAATAAGTATAGGTATTTTTTTCTTTTTCCCTAAATAAAAAAATCCGGCTTTTTTTCAAGCTTGGCAAGTTCGCGTTGAATGTTTCCTGGATCTTCTTTTTAAAAAGTTTGGCGAGGCCACGAGAATGCATTTTAATAACTGGATACGTAACAAAAAAATACGACAATTTTTTTCGCTTAACTCGTGATGTAATAAAAAAATATCTAAATCTACCATATCCTCACCTTTTCGTATTTCTATTTTACAAAATTTTAGCTTTTTTTCGCAAGCTATATTTATTTTATTTTTTTAAACCTTTTGATGTAAAAATAAAGATACATGGATTTTTATTTTGAAATTGCACCATTAAAAAAATTGTTCGCGCTAATAGCGAAGTTTTTTTACTTATGCTTCAAAAAGAAAAAAACTTGAAATTGGCCAAATTGTACAAATTCCTGTTGGTAAAAAAATATGTTTGGTGTGGTTTTTCAAAAGAAGTCGAAAAACCAGATTTCGAAACTCGCGAGATTTTAAAAAAATCGTCGAGAAAAACGCCAATTCCAAAAACATTTAATTGAGCTTTCAAAATGGATGAGCCAATATTATGCGACGCCTCTTTCGCAAGTTTTGAGCGGAATTTTACCAGCCGGTTTAGGCAAAAATCGCCGTTCTTCAAAAAAAGAAAAAATCAAATTAACAGATGAAGAAGAGAGCTGTTCAAATTTTTTATACACAAACCAACAGCAGAATGCAATCAATAAAGCTTGATAAAATTCACTCCAGAACGGTTCTTCTTCATGGAATTACCGGATCGGGAAAAAAACTTCAATTTATATAAATCAAACCGAAAAAAATTTTAGCCAACCAGCAATCTGCAATAATTTTGGTTCCTGAAATCGCATTAACTTCACAACTAGTTTTGAATTTTGAAAAACATTTTAGCAATATTAAAAATTATTCACTCACACCAAACCGAAGCCGAACGACATAAAACTTGGTTAAAAAAATTTTTGAACGACCCCTGAACCGCAAGTTATTATTGGTGCACGCTCTGCCCTTTTTGCGCCCGTAAAAAAACTTAGGGGCTGATTGTAATTGATGAGTGTCACGAGCCAAGTTTCAAACAAGATCAAACACCAAAATATTCTGCTTTGCGCGCAAGCAGTTTTTTGGCTTCGAATTTTAATTTTAAAGCGATTTTCGGTTCTGCAACGCCGTTAATTGAAGATTATTTCTTAGCCGAATTATCTGAAAAAAATGGCGGAAACGAAATTATTAAACTAACCGAACTTGCCAAAAAGAAGCTCAACCAGCAAAAAAATTGAACTAGTTGATTTAACAAAAAAAGATTCGAAAAACCACCGCTTTTTTTCGAAAAAAATGCTCGCCGAAATGGAGCAAACTTTAAGCGAAAATAAACAGGTTTTAATTTATCACAACCGTCGCGGTTCGGCCAGTATTACACTTTGCCACAATTGCGGATGGATGGCGCTTTGTCCAAACTGTTTTGTTCCGCTAATTCTACACGCCGATAAATTTCAATTGTCATGTCATATTTGCGGACACAAAGAACGCCCACCAATTTCTTGTCCAGATTGCGGTGAGGCAGAAATTATCCATAAAGGAATCGGCACAAAAGCAATCGAAGAAGAAATTCGAAAGCTCTTTCCGCAGAAAAAAGTTGCACGCTTTGATGCGGATAGCGATAAAAATGAAACTGTCGAAAAGCTCTACAATGAAATTCGCAGTGGTGAAATTGACATTATTATTGGCACCCAAGTTATTGCAAAAGGTCTAGATTTACCGAACTTAAAAACCGTTTGCGTAGTTCAGGCTGATGCGGGATTAGCTTTGCCTGATTTTACTTCGAGCGAACGAAATTTTCAGTTAATTTCGCAAGTGATTGGTCGTGTTGGGCGGCATTCTAACGAATCAAATGTAATTATTCAAACTTATCAACCTGAGGCTCCATCGATTCAATTTGGCTTAAATCAAGATTACATCGGATTTTATAATTTCGAAATTAAAAATCGCCAAAAACAAAACTACCCGCCTTTTGTGTATCTGTTAAAATTAACCTGCGTATATAAAACCGAGATTTCAGCCGTGCGAAATTCGCAGAAAGAAGCGCGCGAGATTCGCAAAAAAATTTTCGAAAGATGTACAAATTTTTGGTCCAACACCTGCTTTTTATGAACGCGTGGGTGAAACTTATCGTTGGCAAATTGTAGTTAAAAGCAAAAAACGCGCACCTCTTTTAGAGATTGCACGCGAATTTCAAGGCAAGCCACAGTGGCGAATTGATTTAGACCCACCGGGATTGATTTAATTATCCTTTTTTCAAAGTGCTAAAAAGACAATTCTTTAGGTAGTGTAAATTAGCTTTTCTTGCTTCATCTTTTGTAATTTTGCCAGATTTTATCTTTTCGATATCTTCAAGCATAAAGCCAGTTAGCTCGCCAAACTCCACCACGCTTGGCGAAAATTTATTATCAGGGACTAGAAAATCCTCGCCCTTCAGAAATCATTTGCCCGTAATAATCTTTCGCAAGATATTCTATACCTTCGTAATTATCCGTTTCGAAAAATATCAATGCAAGATAAATCAATGCAGAAAAACATTTCCCTGTCATTTTTTTGGTTTTATTAGATCTAAAAAAAATCTGTAATTTCTTTCATGAAATGACTCCTTATACTTTAAAAGAGCAAAGATTAATCCATCTCCGCCAAAAATAATCCAACCGTCAGAAGATAGAATTCCAAATATCACCACTATTAGATTTTTATATATCTTTTAAACTCTTTTGCCATATTCCGATATTTTTTTCAGGGTAAAAAATGATTTTTATTTCATCATCGCTAAAATAATCAGTAACGATTAAAAGCATATTTTTTTCAAAAAAATATATACTTTGATCAGGGCATATCTCTGTCAAAAATACCTATCTATTACAGGGCCTAACTCTATGTTAAACTCCTTTTTCTATATTTGTAGTTATTTTCGTCCATATTTACCTCCTAGTAAAAACAACCAAAATTCACTAATCAAAAACTTCTGCTCCTAATTGTAGTGTGCATATATGTATGCTGTCAAGAGTTTTTTAAAAAATGTCTAGATTTAGCGTTTCTTTTCGCTGGTTGAAACGAATTACAACTTTTTGACTTTTTCAAAAATGTTCGCTCTTTACTGTTTTTCGAAAAAAATCTTCACGCAAAAAAATCTGAAATTTCATCCAAAAATCCGCTCATCGAAATCACGTAAAACATCGCGGTGCGAATAAGTTCCAATTGAAAAAAATATCCCGTTCGAGAATTCTTGAAATCCCGATTTTTAAAGTGATAAAAACCAAAGCTAAAACCAATGAATCGCGAAAGATTTTCAAGCAAAAAATCTCGAGTTTTAGCATTTTCAGATTCAACCGAAATTCGCAAAATATCGCGCCGATTTCTCGGCTTCGAAAAAAATATTGCGAAGAAAACGCGCTCGTTTCGTGAGGTTTAAATCTTAAAATTGGCTTTTCGAAAAAAATATTTTCGAAGCGTGAATTTCATTCAACATTTTGCGAATTTTACTCAAGTCAAAAATTATCATCAAATCGCCAAGATTGCTCTTCTGCAAAAAAATTTGATTAGCGTATTTTTCAATTTCCCAATCTTCAATCTGCAAGCTTTTGATCCATAAATTTTTTTCAAACTCCGAATATATATTTTTATTTTTTTCGACTTTAAAGATATTTCAGCAATCCCACTATTAGGCCAAGTGAAACCTAAAAACCGAATAGTCCTCAAAGTAGACCCATCCTCTTCATTCATTTTTTTTGCCAAAATTCATCCACGATAATGTGTTCGTATAAATGCAGAACTTCCCAATATTTATAAGATTTATATATATTCAAAATCAACCTTTCTCTTTAAAAATAAAAAAACGAGCTATATAGCTCGTTAATCTTGAGACTACTTTCTTCGAGTATTAGATTTTTACCATAATCAAACCTAGAAATCAATGATTTTGTAGCTTTTTTTACCCTAAAAAAATGGTATAATAAAAACAATGAAAAAAAGAAGATATTATAACCTTACCTAACCAAAATTTGCGCAAAAAAATGCGAACGTGTGCATGTTATCACAGATGAAGTTCGCCAAATCGTGCAAGATATGATTGATGCCAGCCTCGACTGGGAAAAAAATGCTCACCCGCACGAAATTTCGGCCGCAATTGCTGCACCGCAAATTAACAAACTTTATAAAATTATTATTGTTCGAAGTGATTTGGACGATAAAAAAATAATAAAGAATTTACCGCTTTAATCAATCCTGAAATTACAAAAATTCGAAGGAAAAAAACAGATGTCGATTTTTGAAGGATGTCTTTCGATTAAAGGAATTTACGGCAAAGTTCCTCGCGCATCAAAAAGTTCGCGTTAAAGCGCTTGATATTCACGGTAATGAAGTTCGAATTAAAGCCGAAGATTTCCTTGCGCGCGTGCTTCAACATGAAATTGACCATACAAACGGCGTTCTTTTTATTGATCATATTCGCGATAAAAAAGATGCTTTTTACCGACTTGATGAAGATGGCGAATTACAACCATTAAACTACGAAAAAGATATCAAAAACAACTCTGATTTGTGGGAGGATTTATAATCTTGAAAAAAACTCCAATAATCTTTTTTGGAACGGAAGATTTTTCGGCCGTTTCGCTTCAAAAACTTATTAATGAAGGCTTCGAAATTGTTGGAATTATCACCAAACCAGATTCTCGAAAAGGTCGCGGGCAAAAGTTTCAAGCGCCAAAAGTGAAGCAAATTGGTGAAAAGTTTAATATTCCAGTACTTCAACCGCAAAAAAATGTCAGAAATTACTGATTTCGTTAAAAAGTTCGAAAAACCTGCGGGAGTTTTGGTTTCTTTTGGTCGAATTATTCCGCAAGAAATCATTGATTTATTCACACCTGCTATCGTGAATGTTCACCCTTCACTTTTGCCTAAATATCGCGGTTCAAGCCCAATCGAAAGCGCAATTTTAAACGGTGATGAAAAAACCGGCGTTTCACTAATGAAACTTTCGAAAGAAATGGATGCAGGTGATGTTTATTCACAAGAAGAAATTGAGCTTTCGAAAACCGAAACCGCGAGTGATCTTTATAAAACCTGTGGTGAAATTGGCGCCGAAATGCTTGTGCGAGATTTACCAAAAATTATCTCTGGTGAAATTAAAGGACGCAAACAAGATGATTCGCAAGCTGAATATTGCCAACTTCTTAAAAAAAGCGATGCCCTTCTTTCTCGAGATGAGCAAACCGCAGAGCAAGCCGAACAGCAAATTCGTGCTTTCGAAATTTTTCCAAAAAGTAAAATTAAGCTCGGTGAGCATTTAATAATTGTTAAAAGCGCAAAAGTAGTTAGTTCTAACCCTGAAGATTCGCCTTTAACGTTAAAATTCGCCGAAGGAACGTTTTTAAAGATAGAAAGACTAATCACACCAAACGGTAAAGAAACCACTGCTGGAAGCTTTGAAAACGGCTATCTAAAATAAAACCACGCTCTTCTGCGCGGTTTTTATTTTTTTAGCTAAAAAAATTTTATCAATATTTGCTTTAAGTTCGTCTTGCATTTCTTTAATTACAAGCATACTGATTTGATTGAAATCTGGGCGGTTAATTTCAAGCCACTTCAATGAGGCAAATTCAGATATAACTTGACGAGTCTCTTGACCGTTGTTGTTTTGAACTAACGCTGCAAAAGTTTTGTCATTTCGAAAGTCTGGAACGTTTAGTCTTAGCCAATTATCAACGAACCCTGGAGCATCATCCATAATTTGTTCGAATTCTTCAAGTTTTTTTCACTTGAAAAACCATCCATAATCCGTTCACCGATTCGAGCTTCGAGTTCTTCTTGAACGTGTTGCTTAAACACTGCTGCTTCTTCTGGCGACATTCGTTCAATGCCAATTCCTTCAAAAAATTTATCGTCTAATTGAAACATTCTCTTTCCTTTACTTAACTATTTATATTTTTAGCACAAGCGTAATGTTTTTTTCAATAATTAAATAAAAAAACGGTAAAATTACCGCCTTTTATTTTAAAGATTAACCCTTTAGTTTGCGAGCAACAACTTCACGTGTAAAGAATTCAAGTTTGTCGCCAACTTCTAGCTGAATTTTCTTTTTAGTCTTGAGCGAAAGTCCACACATTTCACCTTCAATAACATCTTTTGCCTCTTGCTGTTGACGTTGAACGTGCGAAACTTCAACCTCAGCAATTTGCTCTTTCTTTCGAATTACGCGAGCGAGCAAACCAGCATAAACGCGACCAGATTTTACTTCTCCACCAGCAATGATTTCTTCTTTCATTGTGCGGAAAACACCTTTCACATCCAATGAACCAACCTCGGTTTCAACAACTTCTGGCGCAAGAAGTTTTTCCATTTCTGCGCGCGCGTCGTCAAGGAGTTCATAAATAACTTTATAGATTCGAACTTCAACACGATCGCGTGTCGCAATTTTTTTGATCGCCGGTGAAAGCTCAACGTTAAAGCCATAAATAATTGTTTTTTCGCCAGCGGCCGCCAAATGGATATCGTTTTCAGTGATATTACCGATTCCACTACTAATAATATTTAAGTTAACTTCACCACCAGTTTCAATCAACCTGAGGCTATCTGAAACAGATGTTAGTGAACCTTGAACGTCAGCCTTAATAACAATGTTAAAATCTTCCGCGTCATGTTTTTGGTTCATCATTTTTAGCAAATCCGCACCTGTAACATTGGCTGTTGCCGCATTTTGAGCAGCTTCAATTTTAGCTTTTTGTGCAAGATGTCGCGCATCTTTTTCACTTTTAACTACTTTGAAGACATCACCGAATTGAGGCAACTCTTTAAAGCCTGTTACTGTTGCGGGTGTTGAAGGACCAGCAATTTTGAGCGCATCGCCTTTGTAATCTTGAAGCGTTCGAACTTTCGCATAAGTTGTTCCAGCAACCAAGAATCCACCTTGTTTTAGATCACCCTGTTCAACAAGAAGCGAAACAACAGAACCTTTTCCAACTTCCATATGTGATTCGATAACCAAGCCTTCAGCAGGAATATCCACATCAGCGCGCAACTCTTCTAGATCGGCTGTCAAAATCACCATATCGAGAAGATTATCGATGCCTTCGCCAGTTTTAGCAGAAATCGGCACCATTGTTACATCGCCACCCCACTCTTCTGGCATCAAACCACGTTCCGAAAGTTCAGCCATGACACGATCTTTATTTGCTGTGTCTTTATCCATTTTATTAATTGCAACAACGATTTTTGCATTGGCATTTTGCGCAAAGCGAATTGCTTCAACAGTTTGAGGCTTAACACCATCATCGGCCGCAACAACGATAATAACAACATCTGTTAGGGTTGCTCCGTGTTGACGAAGAGCCGCAAAAGCTTCGTGACCCGGCGTATCAAGAAGTGTAATTTTTCGGCCTTTTCTTTCGGTTTGATAGGCTGAAATATGCTGAGTGATTCCACCAGCTTCACCCGAAACCGTTTTCGTTCCAAGAATTGTATCAAGCAACGTTGTTTTTCCGTGGTCAACGTGACCCATAACTGCAACAATTGGTGGGCGAGGTTTCGCATTCTCTGATACTTCATGCAATTTATTTAAGCGAGAAGTCACTTCATCTGCTTTAGCTTTCTTTTTAAGCTCAACATCTTTTAGCCCAAGCTCTTCAACAACAATTACCGCTGTTTCGAAATCAATTCGCTGATTAATCGTCGCAACAATTCCGTTTTTAAAAAGTTCGCCAATTAAAGTTGTAACAGAAAGATTTAAGGCCCCAGCCAACTCATCAACAGTAATCGAATCTGTGATATTTACAATTTTCTTCTGACTCATACAACCTCCTTTGGTTTTTTTATTTTCTTAAGCTGAAGTTCGGAAACCGATTTCGAAACCGATTTCCGACTGTTCAACGCAAGAATGCTTAAATTATTTTACAAGGCTAAGAGAAATTTTTCGATTTTCTTTGTCAATGTCAATAACTACAAATTCTTTTCGCTCGTTTAGAGTAAAGATATTTTCTGGGTTAACATCGTTGCCTTTGCCAAGCTCTGAAACGTGAACAAGTGCTTCAATCGCTGGGCTAATTTTTACGAAAGCGCCGAAAGGTGTAATTCGAGTTACAGTTCCTTCAACTTTCGAACCTTTTTTGAATTGCTCAACTTCTGAAAGCCATGGGTCTTCAGTTAGTTGTTTCATTGAAAGGCTTAAGCGATCTTTATCAATAGCGATGATTTTAGCCTTGATAGTGTCACCAACCTTAACGTAATCTTTTGGATTGTTTACGCGTTCCCAAGAAATTTCAGAAATGTGTACCAAACCTTCAATTCCTTCGATGTTCACGAAAACACCAAAATCAACAACACCAGTAGCAACACCTTCAACTACGTCGCCAATTTTTAGGCTATCAAATCGTTCGTTCAAACCATCTTTGATAGCTTCTTTTTCGCTAAAGATTAACTTGTTAGTTTTGCGATCTGCGTCAAGAATTCGAACGCTGATTGGTTTGTCGATAAGAACATTCAATCGGCTCAAAATCTCATCTTTGTCGCTCGCACCAACTCGTGGGTAGTGTTCTGCTGAAAGTTGTGATACAGGCAAGAATCCGCGGATTCCTTCGTATTCAACAAGCAAGCCACCTCGGTTAGCGTCAAATGGAACGATTTCGATAGTTTCACCGTTTTCCATTTTTGCAATAATTTCTTCCCAACCGCGATCTTTCGCAGCTTTTCGAAGAGAAAGTAGTGACATTCCGTTGTCCATTTCTGTATCAACAACGCTTGCTGTTACTGTTTCACCTTCAACAAGGTTTTTTGAATGACCAGCTTCTCGGCGAGGAACAAATCCAACACCTTTAGCACCCAAGTCAATCAAGATTTCGTGCTTGCGAACTGAAAGAATTTTACCTTCAACAGTTTCGCCTTGGTTTAGTTGGTTTACGCTCTCTGGAGCAGACGCCAACAATTCGTCCATAGTTAGTTTTTTGGCTTCAGCCATTAGTCTTTAAGACTCCTTCCTTAATTGTATTTCTTTGAACATAGCTAAAATTAACCTGCCCAATAGATTGCTACCATTTTAACAGATTTTTAAAGATTTTTTTCAAGCATTAAAACTAAAAAAATAACCATTGTTTTTTGAAAAGGTTATGTAGTTTATAATTTGCCGACTCAAACCTTTTCTAAATTCAAGATAATCCGTATTATCGTGTGAATCTGTGACAACCCTGTTTCCCCTATTAAAAACTGTTAATGCCACAGGAGTATTCCCCCTATCAGTTGATTGGCCGATAGTAAGACCTTTATATGGATTGAAATCTTCATCCTTATCATTCATATCAATAAGATCTTCTAGCTGTGCTTTACCTTCTTTATTAGTTTTAACCAACCCCATAAAGCCAGCATGAGTAACAATATAATTGCCGTTATCCATTTTTAGCACAGATGAAATTGGTTCTTGTCCAGTATTTGTAACCCATTCTCCCGCACCAACAAGCCTTTGCTGTAAAGTGTCTTTATGAGCATCGGCTGTAATAACAAAACTTCTTTCCCTATAGCCGTGTCTAAGATCGTCAACAAGATTATCGAGGCTTGTTCCTGTTTTATCATACGTTAAGTTATTAAACCTATCCGCCTCTTTTTCTAAACGCTCTGACTGAGTGTTGAACGAATTAAAATTCTTCACATTTCTCCTTTAAAAAAATATTAAAAAAATTACGCTCTAATTATACCCCCCGAACAGTTTTGTCAAATTTTTTTAGTTTTAGAATTTTTTTCGAAGGTTGAATTTTTAACTTTTTCATCGTAAAAATAGAATTATGATTATTGCGATAGATACGGGTGGAACAAAAACTTTATTAGCAGGATTTTTCGAAAGAAGGAAAAGTTTTAAAGTCTTTCGAATTTGAAACGCCAAAATCGAAATCAAAAATACCTTGAAATTATCGAAAAAAATTATCAAAAAAAGAGTTTTTCGAAAGAGTTAAAAAATAACCAAATTGAAGCAATTTCTTGCGCCGAACCGGGAATCATTCAAAATGAAACTATCGCATGGGCAAAAAATTTAGGTTGGACAAATTTCAAAATCAAAGATGAGCTTTCGAAAATCTTTCCAGAGCCTAAAAATTCTAATTGAAAATGATGCCAATCTTGCGGGTCTTTTTCGAAAGTAAAAAAATTCAAAAAAATAAAGCCCAAAAATATTCTTTACGTAACACTTTCAACCGGTATTGGTTCGGGTATAATTATAGATGGAAAAATTAATCACGGCTTAAAAAATAGTGAGATTGGCCGAATTCCAATTGAATTTGATGGTCGGATTCGAGAATGGGAAGATTTTGCAAGCGCACGGGCAATTTTCAACGTTTATGGAAAATACGCCAAAGATATAACTAACCCACGACATTGGAAACATATCGCCGACAGAGTTGCGCGTGGTTTTTTGGTAATTATTCCGATAATTCAGCCCGAGGTTATTGTAGTTGGCGGTAGTTTGGGTGAAAATTTTGAAAAATTTGATCTATTTTTAAAGCGAATTCTATCCGAAAATCTACCAAGTGGAATTGTCTGCCCAGAAATTATTAAGGCCGAAAAACCTCGAGAAGCGGTAATTTATGGTTGTTTTGAATTCGCAAAAAAGGCTCTAGATTTTTAGTATGAATCTAGATTTTGTTAAAACTTTACGCAAAGATTTTCCGCAATTCACTTTTAAAGAAAGTGATGATTTTCGTTGGTCGAAGCAAGAAAATACTATTTTCTTCGATCCAGATTCTTCACATTTTCATCTGTTAATTTTGCATGAATTATCACACGCACTTCTTGGTCACGAAAATTATTTTCTCGATATTGAGCTTTTAAAAATGGAGTCCGAAGCTTGGGAATTCGCAAAAAACTCACTCGCAGTTCAATATGGAATTTGTTTTGACTCAAATTTTATCGAAGAAAAACTCGATACTTACCGAGATTGGCTCCACAAGAGGAGTTTGTGCCCAAATTGTCAGATAAACGGTTTTCAGCAGACAGACTTAAACTATAAATGTCCCGCATGCGGTACTGTTTGGCAAGTTAACGATTCTAGGTTTAAAAACTTACGCAGAATAAAAAAATAAATCACGCTCTTTCGAAAACGTGATTTATTTTTATTTAAGCTACTCGAACTTCAATTTTTGATTCTTCAGATTCATCAATCATTGAAATTGGAGTTGAAGTTGAGGTAGTTGCGGGTCCACGACGACTAATACGTCCACCTTTTCGACCTGCAATTTTTGCAAGTTCATGGTTTGCAGCAAAACCACCAGTTGTTCCATTTTTACCACCTTTTTGTCCAATGCGTGAATAAAAATCTTTACCGTATTTTGCTTTATTAGTTGCGGCCGCTTTTGCGCCACCAGCTTTAGTTCCAGCCATTTAATCTCCTTTATTTTTTTAATTAAATCTAATCTTTTTTTGTTGATTATGTTTTTTTATTATAGCACAACATATGCTTTTTTTGTCAATATTTACATAAGTACTTTTTTTATTTTATTATAATATTTTTTTGTATTTCTAATCTGTTTATGTTATAATTTTTCTTATGTTTTTTTCGAATAAATAATAAGTTCTACCGTAAGTTGCCTAAAGCAAATTTGTATATTTTTTTCTTGCCAAAACTAAAAATGCAAAAATAAGGCGATTTTAGAGCTTAAAAAACAACTTTTGAATACTTTTTACCTAATTTTACCGAAAAACGAGCTAGAAGAGTATAAAAAAATAGTATTATAAATGTAAAAATTCTGGCACGGAACTGGAGGCTTTTGAGTATAATTCCAATAGAAATATTACACCAATTTTTGATAATATTTTTAAAAAAATGGATTAAAAAAACCCAGCAAGATGACTACTTAATTATTTATTCTAAAAAAATTAAGCATGAAATCAATATCTCTAGTAAATAAAAAGAATTATAGCTAGATGCTATGCGGATAATCATAATTTTAAGAATCCTAAAACTTTTTCGTTTTTGGCGATAGTATTTTTTTGGATTGTGCGACACTACACAAAAAATGTATATTCTAGCATATACGATACTTGCTCCACGTTCGCTTGTAAATATTCTTAGTTGGAGAAAGAAAAAAATAAAATAAATTCAAAAAAATCTTGGAGCGGAAAAAGTAAATAAATCTTGTAAAAATACATGGGAGTCTTTTTGAAAAAAATACTCTGATATTAGAGAAAATTTCCCAGTAATTCTTGGTATTAAAAAAACTAAACAAAACTGCGAAAATTACCAAAAAAATATTTAGCGAAACTGAAATTCGTTCTTTAGAAGATATTCCTTTTGAAAATATTATTCACATAGAAATTCCTCTTGAAAAAAATATAATGAACTAAGTAATAAAATTCGAAAAACATAGCCAAAAAAAGTAAAAAAATATTTCCCTATTGAATTAGGTGAAGTATTTGAATGTAGAAATAATAAATGAACTACAACACTATTCTTACTAGTATTTTTAAAAATAAACAACGAAAAAACTCCACCGGTTAGGAGGAGTTTTTTATAATTCGGCACCGTGCTATTTTCCCACTTTCGTAGTATGCTCGCCGCTACTGGGCTTAACTTCTGTGTTCGGAATGAGAACAGGTGTTTCCCCAGCGCCATGGGCACCGAAATAAGGTTTTGTGCTTCAACTCGCCACAAATTCCTAAGCGGTGAGCCAAAACCTCGTTTCGATGTCCTTGGTATTATTTGGTAATGCCAAGATTTTAGATTGACTAGCGATTATCCTTGATAATCACCAAACACTAGTTAAGTCTACCACATTCACGCCAATAATACAAGATTATTTTAGTGAATATGGACATAAAAAGGCGATTGGACTATTAGTACGCTTTGGCTAGCCTGTTACCAGGTTTACACCTTGCGCCTATCAAACAGATCATCTTTCTGTGTCCTCATGGGATTCCTAATCTTGGAGTCAGTTTCGCGCTTAATATGCTTTCAGCGCTTATCTTAACCGAACATAGCTACTCGACACTGCAGCAGGTGGCCACAATCGATACACCAGAGGTTCGTTCATCTCGGTCCTCTCGTACTAGAGACAAATCTCCTCAAGAATCCTTACGTCCATGCCGGATATAAACCGAACTGTCTCACGACGTTCTGAACCCAGCTCGCGTACCACTTTAATCGGCGAACAGCCGAACCCTTGGAAGGTGCTCCCCTCCAGGATGTGATGAGCCGACATCGAGGTGCCAAACCGCGCCGTCTATGTGAACTATTGGGCGCGATAAGCCTGTTATCCCCAGGGTAACTTTTATCCGTGTGCGCTGTCGATCCCACATTCAATGAACAATGTTCTTACAGCGGGTCACTTGCTCCGTGTTTCCACTCTGGTCGAATTGTAATTCTCGCAGTCAAGCTGGCTTTTGCGCATGCACTATCACTTCGATTTCCATCCGAAGCTAGCCAACCTTTGAACGCCTCCGCTACTCTTTAGGAGGCAACCGCCCCAGTTAAACTACCCACCATACACGGTCCCATTACCGGATAACGGCAATGGTAAGACAAAGACTACATCAAGGGTGGTATTTCACCTGTGGCTCCACAAATACTGGCGTATCTGCTTCAAAGCCTCCCACCTATGCTACACATGATGTAACCCGTGTCAATGTAAAGCTGTAGTAAAGCTCCATGGGGTCTTCTCGTCCTGGCATGGACAGACGGCATCTTTACCGCCAATGCACTTTCACCGAGTCCTTCGCCGAGACAGTGCCCACATGATTACTCCATTCGTGCGGGTCAGAACTTACCTGACAAGGAATTTCGCTACCTTAGGACGGTTATAGTTACCGCCGCCGTTCACTGGGGCTTCAGTTCGCACCGTAAAGCACTCCCCTTAACCTTCCAGCACTGGGCAGGAGTCAGCCCCTATACATCCACTTTCGTGTTAGCAGAGACCTGTGTTTTTGGTAAACAGTTCCGTGGGCTCTTTTGCTGCGGCCTCCGCATCGTTTGACACGAGGTTGCCGCGTTCCAAGCTAAGCCATTTGACTTGTTCTATCTCGGTAAAGAAGTTTAAGATACTCATATATACCATTAATCTTAACCCTAATTGCTTGAAACACGACTCGCATCGAATGATGCGGAGGCAGACCTTATCCCGAAGTTACGGTCGCTGTTTTGCCGAGTTCCTTAGCGAAGGGTCTCTCGTAAGCCTGAGTCTACTCGACTCGAGCACCTGTGTTGGTTTGCGGTACGGGCGGCTATAACCACGCGTATATCTGCTTTTTCTAGCCAGTACTTTCATCAAAAATCGTTAATCCGTAGATTAACTTTCACTCCTTTTGCGTTCCCGCTAAGTTGGACGGATATATACCAATAATCCGCTTCGACTAATTTACCGTACACAGTATACAAATTATAACCGGTTCAGGAATATTAACCTGATGTCCATCGCCTACGCTGCTACGCCTCGGCTTAGGCCCGACTAACCCAGGGATTATTACAGTAGCCCTGGAAACCTCGCTCTTACGGCCGAAAGGATTCTCACCTTTCTTATGGTTACTCATTCCAGCATTCTCACTTCCTAACGCTCCACCCAACCTTACGATTGAGCTTCACTGCCGATAGGAACGCTCCTCTACCACTCCGTTAAACCCGTAGGAATAACGAAATCCATATCTTCGGTATAACACTTTAGCCCCGTTACATTTTCCACGCAAAATCTCTTGACGAGTGAGCTGTTACGCACTCTTTAAATGAATGGCTGCTTCTAAGCCAACATCCTCGCTGTTTAAGAAATTTCACCTTGTTTCCCACTTAGTGTTAATTTAGGGACCTTAGATGATGGTCTGGGCTGTTTCCCTTTTGAGCACCGAGCTTAGCCCCGATGTTCTAACTGCCATGGTACCACCAACGGTATTCGTAGTTTGTTAACGGTGGGTACAGTTGCCCGCCCCAGTCGTTTACAGAGCTCTACCCCCGTTGGCTATATTACATGACGCTAGCCCTAAAGCTATTTCGAGGAGAACCAGCTATCTCCGAGTTCGATTGGCATTTCACCGCTAACCACAAGTCATCCAAATGCTTTACTGCGCAAACTGGTTCGGTCCTTCACTGCGTGTTACCGCAGCTTCAACCTGCTCATGGTTAGGTCACCCGGTTTCGGGTCTAATCCCATACACTTATCGCCCTATTCAGGCTCGCTTTCACTGTGGCTCCGTCACTTGACTTAACCTGGCGCATGAAATTAACTCGCTGGATCGTTCTACAAAAAGCACGCCGTCACCGGACAAGCCGGCTCCGACTCCTTGTAGGCACACAATTTCAGGTTCTATTTCACTCCTCCCGGGGTTCTTTTCACCTTTCCATCGCTGTACTAGTTCACTATCGATCGTATATTATATTTAGCCTTGGCTGGTGGTCCAGCCGGATTCAAACAGGGTTTCTCGTGCCCCGTCCTACTCGAAAAAACATATATAAGGTCTGCGTCGTTTTCGCGTACACGGCTTTCACGTTCTCTGGCTAGTCATTCAAACTATTCTGCTAACCACGCAAATTTCTTACCTTACTAAAAGTTGATAGCCTTTTATCGCAAGTCAGACTACTCAATAAAATTAAGTATTCTGACTTGGTCTTATGTTATTTCACAACCCCTTATTAAGTATTCGCCTATCAGCTTATCTACAAAAGTAGAAACTTAAAAGGTTTGGGCTCTTCCAGTTTCGCTCGCCACTACTCCCGGAATCATTATTTATTTTCTCTTCCTCACCCTACTAAGATGTTTCAGTTCAGGTGGTTCCCACTACACAACCTATGTATTCAGTTGAGAGCAACACGACATGACTCGTGCTGGGTTTCCCCATTCGGAAATCTCCGGATCAAAGCTTGTTGACAGCTACCCGAAGCTTATCGCAGTCTTCCACGTCCTTCATCGGTAATATACGTCTAGGCATCCATTGTGTGCCCTTGAGTACCTTTTTATGCATTGACTTAACTAGTAATTGGTAACAACCAAATACTTGCCGTCAATCTTAAATTCTTATCTTCTTTTACATCACCAAATTGTTAAATTTCTCGCTCCCATTTTAAGAGCAAAATTATAAATTCAATCTTACAAAGATTCGAACTTATCATCCTGATCTCAAACGCTTTTACTATTATATTTTTTTGAATATTTTTTTTGTCAATAGTTTTTTTATCATTTTATTGACTTTTTAGCCAGAGGTTCAGGATGAACGTTCGCAAGTGATTACTATAATACACCATTTCGTTTTACATTTCAAGACTTTTTTTGTAATTTTTTTATAATTTTATATTACCTCGAAATTTAACTCGATCTTTTCATAAAAATTATCATCAAATTCTTCATATCTTCCTATTTTTGGACTCATATTCACGATCATCAGTTTCGGACATATAAAAATTTTTAATGCAGCATCACGAAAAATCAAAAAGGATAATTCAAGATATCCTTATTTAGTTCTGTCATGATATCATATACATCCCGAATATGTCCATTACCATCTAATAAAAAAAGCTTAAGTCATTTTCAAAAAAATTGGAGATGTAACTATATTTTTGCAGGAATTTTTCTAGGAATTTCATCACCCCATTCAAAAAGATTTCTGAATTGCTAAAGCTAGCTGAAAACCATTACCTGAAGAGAATTCATCAATATAAAATTGATCGTTACAGATTTTATCATTAATTTTAATATCATCAATATATTCTTTTAAAACTGTTTGCTGAAGAACCGCTTTCAAGGCTAATCTTGTCGAAATATAATTACTCCGATCACCCCAATAATCCCAGTTATCTTCACTATAGCGATCATCGCATGGATTAATCACTCCCTTATAAATATCACGTACTGCCGCTCGAGAAGCAATCAATCTACCATCTTTGTATATAACCTGATTCATTGTAAAATCACGAGTATTCATATATTCTTCGATATTTGAAATCTCCTGCGCTCCATGGTTATGCGAAAAATCATCTGGCGAAAAATATTCTGCATATGTATCTGCTTCTTCCTGCGAAATTTCATCTTCAAAATAAGCAACGTCAACGTCACGAGCAGGAATTAACTCTCGATTTTTCAGGATTAATCATCATAAACGCTAAGCTTCGAGCCGCACCGCCAATAACAGCACAACCTTTTGGCATTTTGTCGATCTGCGAATAAATCGGATTTAAATCCTTAATTTCTTGCGGAACTTCTTGAGATATAATTTCGATCCGCTCTTTTTCAAATTTTTTTCTTATAATTTTTCCATTTTTATTTTTTTCTTAACTATGCAATTAATTATAACATATATTTCATAAAAAAAGTCAATAAATAAAAATAATCCCTTTCGGGAATTACTTGGTGGGCGATGAGGGACTTGAACCTCCGACCTCGTCATTATCAGTGACGCGCTCTAACCAGCTGAGCTAATCGCCCATATTCGGCTTTTTTTGCCAAAGAGAATTTTCAAAAAAAGATTCAAAAACTTTCTTTGGTGGAGATACAGGGACTCGAACCCTGGACCCCCTGCTTTGCAAAAGCAGGTGCTCTAGCCAACTGAGCTATATCCCCAGAACTGTTCAAATAAAGAACAGTTATTATTATATATTATTCTATCGCGAAAAGCAAGAGTTTTAATTTATTTTTTTGCTCTATAGCTCTAGAAATTTTTATTTTTTTCATAGTCACATAATCATCCCGCCTAGAGACCGGTATGCCAAATTTAATCATATCATTATATGTATCCCAAAAAAATTTCACCTTCCTCATCATTCCATACGAAGACTAAACTAAAGTCAATCTCAGACTTATCACTAACAATCTCATTGATAGCTTTTTTTAATATCACCAACAATTTTATTGTAAAATTTTTATTTTTCCCAAAAATATTACCTTCATCGACCGCCCTCCAAAATATCACTTATTTCTTTATTCCAAAAAAATCCCTGTTTTTTTGAAAAACATATCTTCAAAAAGTCATATTATATTTATTCGCCACTTTTTTTAACCAACCAGTATCCAATCTGATAAATAGAATTATCGACAAAATTATTATTTTTTTAAATCATTATTAAACAATAAATCATGCTAATATTTATCGAAAATATCATCATTCTCTCTTGCTTTTTTTCAATAATTCTAATACTTGTGACTCTGATATTTTCTTTTTCCATAATTCATTCTGAGGTGTAGTGTTAAGTTTAAGTTTTGTCCTAATATAGTCCTCTAAAAAAATAGCAAGGCCTTCATCAATTATAGTTCCTATATTATCTCCAGTTTCACTAAAAAAATTCATAGTGCGACAAATGAAATAGTTCATGAATGAGTATAAGCAAAAAGTCATCCTCATTCAATCTGTCTGGCAAGTGAATAACTAAAAACCTCTGAAGCATATTAGCCTCACCATCCAAAAATACCGTTATCTGATTTATGAAACAATATCTCCACAGGCTCAGAAGAAAGAAAAAAATTTTCTTCTAAAAATTAACTTATACTTTTCACTAAAAAAATATTATAAATCTTATCTTCTTCTGTTAATTCTATAGAATCAGTAAAAAAATAGCTTATACATTACGTACTCCAATAAAAAGCGAAGACTACCACAATCTTCGCATAAACAAATTTAAAGTCTAAAAATCTATTTTCCGCGAGTTCCATCTCCACCGCCGCGGCCACCTTGACCACCAGACTTGATGCCTCCGCCTCTTCCATTGTTAGACATTTATTTACCTCCAAAATGTACTTAGCATTAAGCTAACCAAATCTCTCGTAGATTCATCCGATCAGTGTGGTAATTCTGATATATTTATTATAATATATTAATTTTAAAAAATCAATATATTATATAAAAAATAGCCAATCTTTCGAAAGGCTATTTAATCTTAACAACTTAATTGTGCAATCTATCTCAATCTGCGGTAAACTTTAGTCTTGCCTTTACAGGCTGAATTCGAAAGTAAAATTTACAGAAACTTTCGAAAAGACCGACCTAGCTTCAAAGGTTGATTTCTCGAACCTTTGGCATAACTCTCCCTAGAAAGGAGGTAATCCATCCGCACCTTCCGGTACGGATACCTTGTTACGACTTAACCCCAATCATCCCTCCCACCTTAGGCCGACGAATCGGACTTCGGGTGTTAGTGACTTTCATGGTTTGACGGGCGGTGTGTACAAGACCCGGGAACGTATTCACCGCAGCATGCTGATCTGCGATTACTAGCGATTCCGACTTCATGCAGGCGAGTTTCAGCCTACAATCCGAACTGGGACTAGCTTTGATGCGATTTGCTTCACCTCGCGGCTTCGCTGCGCATTGTACTAGCCATTGTATCACGTTTCTAGCCCAGGACGTAAGGGAAATACTGACCTGACGTCATCCCCTCCTTCCTCCCCGTTGCCGGGGCAGTCTCAGTAGAAAAATACAACTACTGACAAGGGTTGCGCTCGTTGATGGACTTAACCAAACATCTCACGACACGAGCTGACGACGGCCATGCATCACCTGTCACTTGGCTCTTAAAAAGCACTCTCTCATTTCTGAAAGATTCCAAGGATGTCAAGACCTGGTAAGGTTTATCGGTTATCATCGAATTAAAGAACATGATCCACCGCTTGTGCGGGTCCCCGTCAATTCCTTTATGTTTTAATCTTGCGATCGTACTCCACAGGCGGGATACTTAACGCGTTAGCTTCGCTACTCAGGGGGTCGATACCCCAAACAGCTAGTATCCATCGTTTACGGCGTGGACTACCCGGGTATCTAATCCGGTTCGCTCCCCACGCTTTCGTGCCTCAGTGTCAGAAACAGCCCAGTAGCCTGCCTACGCCATCGGTGTTCCTTCTAATATCTACGGATTTCACTCCTACACTAGAAATTCCAGCTACCTCTTCTGCTCTCGAGTTCAACAGTTCGAATAATAGTCTGAATGGTTGAGCCACCAGATTTCACTATTCGCTTATCGAACCACCTACGCAACTCTTTACGCCCAGTCACTCCGGATAACGCTCGGATCCTACGTATGACCGCGGCTGCTGGCACGTAGTTAGCCGATCCTTATTCATAAGTTACTGTCATAATCCTCACTTATAAAAGCAGTTTACAACCCGAAGGCCTTCATCCTGCACGCGGCGTTGCTCCATCAGGCTTTCGCCCATTGTGGAAGATTCCTCACTGCTGCCTCCCGTAGGAGTCTGGACCGTGTCTCAGTTCCAGTCTGACTGATCATCCTCTCAAACCAGTTAAAGATCGTCGACTTGGTAGGCCATTACCCCACCAACTATCTAATCTTACGCAGGCCGTTCCCAAAGCGCCCGAAGGCTTTAATCCGAAGACCATATGCGGTATTAGCACACCTTTCGATGCGTTATCCCTCACTTTGGGGTACGTTCCCACGCGTTACTCAGCCGTCCGCCGCTCGCCGACATTTTACACAAAATTCTTGAATAAATCTTCTCTTCAAACCAGAAGCTTCCAGAATTCAGTGTAAAACTCGCTGCCGCTCGACTTGCATGTGTTAGGCACGCCGCCAGCGTTAATCCTGAGCCAGGATCAAACTCTCCATAAAAAGAATTATCAAATTGATAATCTATAAAATAGACTGACGATAAATTTGCACAATTAAATTGTTAAAGTTCAGAATTATCAGTTCAATCTCGCGATTTGTTAACTCCACGCGTCGAACTACTAACTATTATACTTAATAGATTTTTTTAAAAGTCAACACTTTTTTTAAAGAAAATTCATAAAAAAATTAAATAGACTTCAAAAAAAGCCTATTTAATTTTTATTATATATAGTCCCTAATAAAAATGCTATATATCCGATGAAAATTCCAATTGTTGAGCCTACAGCAACTTCTAGGGGTGTGTGACCTTTTACAACTCGAACTTTTTTAATATCTAGATTTTGGCTTTCGATAATTTCATTAATTCTCTCAGCCTGAACTCCATTCGAAAATCGAACTTTCATTGAATCATAAATCACAATCATTGCAAAAACGAAAGCGAGACCAAAAATTGGTGAGTAAATTCCTTCGCGCAGTCCAATGAGCGTTGCAATAGCGATCACCACCGAGCTATGTGAACTTGGCATTCCGCCACTCTCAGTGATGATTCGCTTAAATTTCGCAGACTTCTCTTTTCGAATTTCAAGAATATATTTAGCACCTTGCGCAATTACCCACGCCAACACAAAAATTACTAAATATCTCGGCATTATTCTTCCTCTCGGTTTTCTTCCATTAGACCAACACTTGCAACCGTATCACCGTCAGAAAGTTTCATTATTCGAACTCCCTGTGTTGTTCTACCAAGAGTTGGAATATCTTTAACTGCAACGCGAATAGTTTGGCCACCACTTGAAATCATTAATGCGTCTGAAACAGCTTCTGGTAAAGTTTGGACTGAAACAATTGGACCAGTTTTTGCAGTTGTAATTGCAGCTTTAACGCCAATTCCACCACGATGTTTAACTTCAAAGTTTGAAACTTTCGTTGCTTTACCGTATCCATTTGCCGAAATAACAAGAAGTTTTTGTGTTCCATCTTTAGCAACATCCATTCCAACAACGTTGTCATTTGGTCGGAGACGAACACCACGCACACCGCGAGCAGCGCGACCCATCGAACGAACATCATTTTCATTAAATCGAACGGCTTGTCCTGCAGACGTCGATACGATAATATCGCTTTGACCATTAGTTTTTTGAATCCAGCGCAATTCATCACCTTCATCAAGATTGATCGCGTTCAAACCATTTGTTCGAATATTAGTGAAATCTTTGAGTGCTGTCTTTTTTACAGTACCCTTTACAGTAGCCATAAAGAGGTAATCTTCTGTACTACTATTTTGTTCAAGCTTGATAATTGATGTAATTTTCTCTTCAGGTTGAAGTTGCAATAGATTTACTGCTGCAACGCCCTTCGCTTGAAGACTAGCCGCTGGAACTTCATAAGCTTTAAGCCTAAATACTCGACCTTTATTCGTAAAGAACAATAGCCAATCGTGTGTACTTGCTGGAACCAACTGATCAATAATATCTTGATCTTTTGTTGTCATTCCGCGCTTGCCTTTTCCGCCACGATTTTGTCGGCGATAATCTGCGAGAAGAGTTCTTTTGATGTAATTTTCACCCGTTAAGAGAATTACACTTTCTTCTTCAGGAATAAGCTCTTCATCTGAGAATTTACCAAGTTCATGATTGATAATCTTAGTTTTACGCTCATCACCATATTTCTCTTTCATTTCGAGAAGCTCTTCTTTAATGATTCGAAGGATTTCATTCTCGTCGGCGAGAATAGCTTCAAGTTCGCCAATAAGTTTCAATAGCGCAGCTAATTCTTCTTCGATCGCTTCACGCTCCAGTCCAGTCAATCGGCGGAGTTGCATTGCAAGAATCGCTTTTGCTTGAATTTCAGTTAGACCAAATTTTTCACGCAAAGCTTTTTCAGCAATATCAGTAGTTTTCGAAGCTCGAATTGTTGCGATAACTTCATCAATGTGATCAAGCGCAATCTTTAAGCCTTCCAAAATATGTGCACGAGCTTTTGCTTTCTTAAGTTCGAACTCTGTTCGGCGACGAACAACGTGACGACGGTGTTTAACGAATTCGTCAAGCATTTCTTTCAAACCAAGCACTCGAGGCTGAACACCATCAACCAATGCAAGCATATTGTAGTGGAAATTTGATTGAAGTGGTGTTAATTTGTAAAGCTGGTTGAGAACCTTCTTTGGGTACGCATCCTTTTTAAGATCGATTACAATCTTAACTGTTCCACGTGCAGATTCATCTCGAAGGTCAGCAATTGAAGTAACTTTCTTCTCTTTTACTAATTCGGCAATCTTTTCGATTAGGGAAGCTTTATTTACGTTGTATGGAATTTCTGAGACAACGATTTGATGACGACCGCGTTTAGTTTCAACAATTTCAGCAATCGCTCGCATAGTAACACTTCCGCGACCAGTTCGATAAGCTTGAATCATTGGAGCTCCACCGTAGACTACGGCACCAGTTGGGAAATCTGGACCTTTAACGTGTTTCATTAAATCTTCGAGCTTAGCTTCTGGATTATTTATAAGTTCAACCGTTGCATCAACGATTTCGCTTAAATTATGAGTTGGAATACTTGTTGCCATACCAACAGCAATACCCATTTGACCATTCAAAAGAAGGTTTGGTAATTTTGCTGGAAGAACTGATGGTTCACTTTCAGAACCGTCATAGTTTGGTCGAAAATCAACAGTATCTTTATCAAGATCGTTTAGCAAAATATCACCAATTCGACCAAGACGCGCCTCAGTATAACGCATCGCAGCAGCCGGATCACCATCCATCGAACCAAAGTTTCCTTGACCTTCAACGAGAGGATATCGCATTACCCAATCTTGCGCTAAGCGAACCATTGAGTCATAAATTGAGCTATCACCATGCGGGTGGTATTTACCCATTACGTCACCGACAATACGCGCAGATTTTTTAAATGCTGATCCCGGTCGAACACCCATTTCCCCCATTGTGTAAAGCACACGACGATGGACTGGTTTCATTCCGTCACGAACATCTGGTAGCGCGCGGTCAATAATCACCGACATCGAATACCGAAGGAATGAATCTTCCATCACATCTTCAACTGTTCGATATTCTAGAACTTTCGAATGGTTTTGTTGTTCAACAATTTCACCCTCAAGAGGTTTTTTATTCTTATCTTCCATAATTAAACGTCCAATTCCTCAAGGTTAACATATTTTGCATTTGCTTGGATAAAGCTTTTTCGCATTGAGACTTCACTTCCCATAAGTTTCGTAAAGATCGCATCCGCCTTTTCAGCATCTTCGAGCTTAAGCTGAACAAGCACACGGTTCTCCGGATTCATTGTGGTTTCCCAAAGCTGAGTTGCATCCATCTCACCAAGACCCTTGTAGCGCTGAATTCCCGTGAGACCAGCTTGCTTAATTTCGTTATCTTCTGGGTTAATGTTTGTTCCGCGAGCTTTTCGCTCCTCGATCAATTCTTTAATCTTTGCGTCACGTTCTTCGTCACTATAAACATAATAATGTTTGTTTCCCGCGCCCTTCAACAAGAAAAGTGGAGGTTTTGCAAGATAGATATGACCACCTTCAACAACTTCTCGCATATAACGGAAGAAGAAAGTCATAAGAAGTGTCGCAATGTGGCTTCCGTCGACGTCAGCATCGGTCATAATAATAATTCGATGGTATCGCAAACCTGAAATATCAAATTGTTCGCCGATTCCAACACCCATACCCTTAATTAGCGAAACGATTTCGTTATTGGCAAGCATTTTATCTAGACGCGCGCGTTCTGTGTTCAAAACTTTACCACGAAGTGGCAAGATCGCTTGAGTTTTTGCGTCACGACCATTCTTAGCAGATCCACCCGCCGAATCTCCCTCAACGATATAAAGTTCGCACTCTTCTGGTTTTTTCGAAGAACAATCAGCGAGTTTTCCTGGCAGATTTAATCCGTCCAAAACGCCTTTTCGAATCACATTTTCGCGAGCCGCACGCGCAGCTTTTCGTGCTCGAGCTGCAAGAAGCGCTTTATTAACAATCTTTTTCGCAACCGCTGGATTTTCATCAAGATAGTAGCCAAAATATTCGTTCATTACCTGTTGAACATAGCGGCGAACCTCTGGATTTCCTAATTTATTTTTAGTCTGACCTTCAAATTGTGGATCTGGTAATTTTACCAAAATAATTGCAGTCAAACCTTCACGAATATCATCACCTGAAAGGTTGTCTTCTTTCTCTTTAAGAAGATTGTTTTTACGTGCATATTCGTTAATTGTTTGAGTTAATGAGCTTCGAAAAGCCAACAACGTGCGTTCCACCATCAGGGTTAATGACGTTATTGGCAAAAGCACGAACATTTTCATTGTAGCTGTCATTATATTGAATCGCCACTTCAACAATAGAATCTTCAACCTTCTTTTCAACATAGAAAGGTTGGTCTGAGAGAACTTCTTTGCCAACATTCAAGCTTTTTACGTAGCTTTGAATTCCACCTTCAAAATAGAAAGCTTGCCGCTCACCAGTTCGCTCGTCATCAACTTGAGTATAAACACCTTTAGTTAAATATGCTTGGTGGCGAAGATAATTTACAACCCACTTATAATCAAACGTAACCGTTTCTTTGAAAATTGTTGGATCTGGATAAAACGTAATACTTGTTCCATCTTCGCGATCGGTTTTTCCAAGTTTTTTAAGTTCAGTTGTTGGAACTCCACGTTCAAATTCAATTCGATACAACTGACCTTTTTTGACAACTTCAGCGATCATTTTTGTTGAAAGTGCGTTAACCACGCTCGAACCAACACCATGCAAACCAGAAGAAACTTTATAACCGCCGCCACCAAATTTACCACCAGCGTGCAAGATAGTTAAAACGGTTTCAAGCGTACTTTTACCAGTTTTTGGGTGGATATCAATAGGAATTCCACGACCATCGTCGGTAATATTCACGCCGCCATCAGCTAAAATTCGCACGATAACTTTTGTTCCATAACCAGCGATTGCTTCGTCGATAGAGTTATCTGCGATTTCTTTAATTAAGTGGTGAACTCCCTCATAACCAGTCGAGCCAATATACATTCCCGGGCGTTTTCGAACAGGCTCAAGACCTTCGAGAACTTGAATCTGCGACCCGTCGTAGTTGCTTTCTTTTTGTTTAGACATTCTTCCCTCTCATTTCAGAATTTCTGTAATAAATTTATATCTGTATTATACCTTATTTTTCGAAAAAAATTCAAACAAAGCTTATTTTTTTATAACAATAATATGGTAAAATGTAAGTATAAAGGTGGGTTATGTTTAAAGATATTATTTTTAGGTTACTATAGAAGCCCTTCATTGGGTAATAAAATACAAAGATTACGAGAACAAGCTAAAGAAAGATTTACGCTGGTGGACTTTTAGTAGTTTTCGCAATTCTTTTTTTGTATTTTTTTACTTTTTTTCTTTTCCTCTTTGATAAATTCTTTAAATACCCCTATAAAAAAACAAAAGACTTCAAAAGCAATACCGCTAACCCAAACTTGGTCTACAGTATTAGTTCAACTGCAAAACACAACCTTAAACCTGGGGATATTATTTCATATACATTAAAAAATTCAAAAACATCTCAAATCTTCCTCAAAAAACAAATTTTGAAGTTAATCTTAGCGATGTTTTAGAATATGCAGATTTAGTTGATGGTGCCGACTATAAAGAGTCTGGTGATAAAGATTTACTGGAATCAAGATACGATCAATGCCGGACAATCTGAAAGAAAAAAATATTTGCTATAAAAATGAAAGAAAAAAATTCCCCACGCTTAAAAAAACAAGGCGATTCTTTTTGATTGTATTATTAAGGTTAACTTTGGAAACGAATTAGCTTATCCTGTAAAATGCCCTATTTCGAAAAAGTATTGAAACTTTAGTAGACCAGCTCTCTAATTATTCGAAATTTAAAACCACCGCTAAAAAAATATCCTTTTTCTTTGTTATATTATTTGCTATATCTGTTTATATGACTTTGCGTACAAATTTATTATACAAAGAAATTCGCTATTTTAAACGTCATTTAGGAGATTTTAACAATGCAAGATAAAAAAATATAAATCTATTTTAAAAATTTATCAACGAAGAATCGCCCTCAAGAGATAAGATAATTCATAAAATTATCCATTCAAATTCTATCGAAAAAAATATCCGATATGCTAGAGAAAGTGATAATCCCTAAACTGCTATTTTTTTGCTCTCTGTGCTAGTTTATTAACATATTATATATTATTATATATTTGTATATTAAATGGCTTTACAATTGATTTTAACGCCATTCTCCCACTATTTATCACATACATAATTACATTCTACATTCTAAAATTCATTAAAAAATAAAAATCAGGTAATTAATTACCTGATTTTAAATATTACCTCATCGTTACCAATTTTTTTGATACTACCAACCTTATTCTGAGATGGCTCTTCCCGTATTGATAACCGATTTGACTCTACCTTCTCTTCTTTTCGAAGAAGTAATATCTTGAATCACAGAATTATACTGCATTTGCGGTGATCGAATCTGCTGCTGAATTTGTGGATTATTTTTATTCTGTAACCCACTTAAATTCTGCTGCTGAGTCTGTAGAATATTCTTTTGAAATGTTCGCGCTAAATTGCTCTTTGGCGCGCTATCTTCTTCAGAACTTACCGTTTTATTTCTTAATTCGTCACGCTTTTTAATCCAATTATCAAGGAAAGAATCTTGTTGGTTTGTTGCAGGGTTTGAAACTGGAGAATTTTTGAGGTTTTCCGGTATTGCTTGAAGTCGATGATCCGGCAGCATTAATCGCTCTTTCCTGCCAGCTAATCTGCGATTTTTGTGCTACTTGAGGAGCAGTAGGGCCCACAGGACGTTGAGCTGGCTTTGGTGCAGGATTAACACTTAAACGCTTTCGAATCTCATCTTCAACAATCGCGCGAGGTCTACCGTATTTAGAGGCAGAATACTTCCTTAAGCCCTCACGAATCTCCGAGTTCGAACGACCAATTGGCGGCAAGAGTTTCATCGTGAAGGGTGCTGAAGGAAAACCGTTAACCAAAACTGTTGTAATTGAGTTGTAATTTGGTGTTTTAGTTAGGTCTTCTGCTGTAAATGTCGGAGTGAACGCCTTTTGAAGAACCTCCGCGTCATCAATACCAACGCGACCAACAATTTTATTTGGAACGTTTCCGAAAATAGCATCTTTAATCGAATCCTTCAACTGAGTCGTAAACTGGTTCGCGAGAATAAGATTCAAGCGGTATTTTCGAGCTTCAGACAGAATTGATTCAAACGAATCTGTTGCAAAGTTTTGAAACTCGTCAACAAATAGACAAAAATCTTTTCGCTCATCTTCGGGTATATCCGCTCGACTCATCGCCGCTGCTTGGAATTTCATCACGAAAACCATACCTAGTAGTTTTGCGGCAGCTTCGCCAAGCTTACCTTTAGAAAGATTAACGAGCAAGATTTTATTGTTATCCATTACTTCTCGAATATTGAAAGCGCTTTTTTTCTGGCCAATAATATTATTAATTAACCCACTTTCAAATGGTGCCCATTTTGAAACAACCCAAGAAACAAGCTCACCCGCATCATTAGATCTTTGAGATGCAGGCCATTCTTTCGTCCAGAAATCAATCGCGCGTTGATTTCGAAGGTATTTAATTTTCTGCTTTGCAAACTCAGGATCAACCAAAACTTTTGGAATATCCATAAACGTTCCACCATCTGGATCACTCATCAACAGCAAGGCTGCGTTTCGCACGATATTTTCCATTCGCGGACCAACAACTCCCGTATTTCCTGGATCGAAAAGTGATTTCAGCATCGAGTTAGTTTCAGAAATCACGAAGTCCATGTCTTCAGGACTTTCAATTTCGAAAATATTAAAGCCCAATGGATTTTCAGTATCACTCGGATTAAAGTAAATCACGTCATCCATTCGAGATTGAGGAATCATCCCTAGAAGTTCTTCGGCAGAATCTCCATGCGGATCGATAAAACAAAAACCTCGACCTTCCATAATATCTTGATAAGCAAGATTTTCAAGAAGTTTCGATTTACCCATACCAGTTTGTCCAATAATATAAGTATGTCGGCGGCGGTCATTAATTCCAAGGCGAATCTGTTTTTCAACACCACGGAATTCATTAACTCCGATCAGTAAACCTTCTCTCATTGGTTCGGTCGGCCCATCAACTTGACGGATTCTTTGCCGTTCAACCTTCCCTGTAGGAATTGAATTTTGATCAGGCAAATGGAATATTGTCGAAAGCTCTACACTGTTCAAAATATTTTTATTCGTACTTTGTGGGAAAAACCGAAAAATATAAGCGGTAATAAGCTCATCAACATCTGTTGTCATATTAAATTTAAAACCGTTATAACGAGGTGAATCAAAAAGTGAAAATGCTGAAACGATAGATTGTAAAATTGCTTGACTTTTAGTGGCCGTTGATGAAGACGTGATAACTCGAGTTAAAACTTCATATCCTGGATATTTGGTTTTATCTTCAATTGCTTGAATCTCTTCATTCTCTAGCGCCGTTAATTGAGGAAAAATCTGCAGATGAATTATTTATTCCGTATGTTGGCGGTTTCCATAAGGCTTCCATTATGTCAAGGGCGCCTGCTGCACTGCCTTTTTTGGATTTGCCATTTCGAATTGATTCAACTTTTTGGTTTGATTTGTTTGTCCAATTTTCTGGGGCTGGACGAAACATAATCTGAATCGCCGCTCCATCCCCGCGCTCAACTCCACTTAAAGCATCAAGCAAGGCGCGGGCAGCATCCCTACGACTTTCCTGATAAGTTGCAATTGGGTAATAAAAATCTTTTTTAAGCTCGAATTCACCCCCAATTACACCCTGCATTTTTCCCTGCTGAGAAAAAATGTTTTCCATCTCAACTTCTTCAAGTCTTGCTGCAGGATATGCAGCAGAAATTGCCTGCTTGATTGTTTCTGTCAAAACTGCTGGAACCACTGCGTAATATCGAACCAATCCATCGCTTGCTACAATTTCGAAAGAAATATGCCTCTGACCATAAAGTCTCGTCTTAAAGCCTTTCATCGCTGTGCTAGCAATAATGTTATACATTGTCTGAGCTTCAGAAAGAACTTCGTCAACTACATCACGCTCATCGCGACCGCCAGTCTCAAGATCATCACTTGGCGGAGGAAGGTGGATTCGGATAGGAACCATTTTTAGCCCACGCTCATAGTTCTTAGCCTCACGAACCATTTTTTTATACTGATCAAAGACAAAAATATGCAGCTACACATATAATTATAAAACTAATAAATAAGATTATCCAAATACTCATTACTTCCCACCATTTATAATTCTGTTATACCTTTTCTTTAAATAATCCATTTGCATTTCCTTGAATCGAACTTCTCGTGCGTAAGGATCGCCTTTTTGTATCAACAATCATTTTTTTCAAATCTTTAACCCACTCGTCTTCCATTAGGTCAATATCCTTAGCTGTTGCCGGAACCAAAGGTGCTGGATGTACAAATGGGCTGTCTTGCACAACTGGAAGCTGAGTCTGAGGTTGTATCGCTGGCTGACCTTCTTGATTCGAAAAATGCTTGAAGTGCTTCAGCTCTCGCCTTATCATTATCTATTTGATTTATTTCTTTTTCAAAGCCAAAATTCCCCACTTCGTGAGGACTATTGTTCATTGACTCAGGCTGAGCCACAAAAAGCTCGTGGAATTTCAAGATTTTTTTGCGGTTCCATATAATAACATTATAACATAAACATTAACGTTTTGAAATGTAAATTATTGCAATTATTTCAATTATCGTTAATAACAATATTTCAAATATTCCAACTCCGCCGGTGGATTGTTTCGCTATTAAACTAATTGGAGCAAAAAGCTAACGCAGCCGAATATTTTAAAAAGAATCCTGGCGTCTTAACTTCTTTCTGAATAACTGGTTTGCCCTTTTTTCGAAAAATACACAACCGCAATCGAAAAATACTCGATAACTTCCGTACAAGAAAAAAAGATATAACTCCTAAAAAAATACTAAATACACCATCATGAATAAAAATAAGGATACCGAGCGGACCGACTTTATTTGGTGATGTTTGGGTTAGCATCAAAAAAATAGACCAACCCCAGATAATGTAGACAGACTAAAAATAATTTTTGAAATCATAATAATTAAATACCATTTTGTTAGATTCAGCCCAAAGAGTAAGCAAGTAGAATGCCATCATAACAAAAATACCTTACTAAAAATATGTGGTCTACGGCTTACTCTTTTGAGCTAGTTGACCGCTTCTCGCATGGAGAAGCATATTTCATTGAGGGTTCCTTAAATATTTTCTTTTGAAAAATATAAGTACTTATTAGCCTCAGCGCTCTACGCTATATTCTTGCGGAGCTTTTTGGCGTTTCGAAACTAAGTTAAAAATCCAATGACGATTTTAAAAACCTTATTTTCAAATCGCCGTTCAAACTCCGTAAAAAAGTCTAACGGACAACTCAAAATTATCAAATTTTTAATTTACTAATGTGCTTGGTGGAATGTACAATACTGTGTTTTTTTAATTTTTGCTTTTTATTTCTTTCAAAGCTATTCACATTGTAACACAAGCATTATAAAAAGTCAATACCATAAGCATAATAAAAAAATAGTTTTGTTGTATTTTTTTAACATGCTTTTAATCTGTTAATTTTTAGTGAACAAAAAAATTATACAAAAAAATGAAAAAAAGTATTGACTTTATGCTTATTTCGGGTTATCATAAGTGTAGCTTATGAATAAAAAAAGTTTATACATAAGCCAAAAAAATAAAAAAATTATTTACAGTGAATTCCGCAGTTCACAAAAAAACCTAAAATTAAAATCAAAAAAACTCCACATTACTATTTCCAAGAATGAGCGTTCCTCGCAGTCGCTCATTTTTTTATTTTTTTCTATAAAAATAAAAAAATACGCTCTAAACGCGTATTTGAAAAAAACATTTTTTTGGTGGAGCTGCCGAGAACTGCCCTCGGGTCCAAAAAGGTAACATTTTAGCCTTCTACAAGCTTAGTCTATTCTAAATAAAATTTAATGCTCTAAAAATAAACAAAAAAATACATTAAAAGTTGCGAAAAAAATCTCATTTAAAACTTATCGCAAGGTTTTAAACTATCAGTGAAAAAAATATGACACTTTTTAAAAACACGCACTGCCCTGTTTTAAAAAAATGATTGCTAAAAAAATTAAGCGGCAATTGTTGCTGGAGCTGGAGCAAAGAATGCTGCAACTCGAGCTGCAAAGTTTTTTGCATTTATTTTATTACTTTACGTAGTAAACGACTTGCAAGCCAAACTGTTAAATTCCTCTTGTCTAAAGCTAATTCAGCCCCAACATAGTTACATTATACCACAAAATTGTGATTTCTAAACGGTTATGTTAAAATTATCTTATTATGGTGAGTAAAGTTATTTCAGCCGCGCCAATCGGCTATGAAGCAGAAATTATTGAAGTAGAGGGAGATTCTTCGAAAGGACTACCAGGGCTACAAATTGTTGGAATGGGTAATAAAGCAATCGATGAAGCTAAAGAGCGAGTTCGCAGTGCGATAAAAAACTCCATGCTCGATTTCCCTGCTAAAAAGATTGTTATCAACCTTGCACCAGCGGAATTACCTAAGGACGGAACTTTTTTTGACCTACCAATTGCAATTTCCATCTTGACGCTATCTGGTCAGATTAAACAACAAGAAATTAAATCTAAGGCCTTTATTGGCGAACTTTCTCTTAGTGGCGAACTTAGACCTGTAAAAGGTATTATTAATATTTTAGAGAAACTTCGAAAGAGCGGTATTAATGAGGTTTTTATACCTTTAGATAATTTAGAGTCGAGTTCTTTAATAGATGGAATTAAAATAATTGCTGCAAAAAAATCTAAAAAGAGATTTTTTTCTTCATTTAAAAAGGTGAAAAAACCATTGCTAACCAAATCATTGAGCATAACCACGAAAAAAAGCACAAAACCAAACAGAATTAGACGATATTATAGGTCAAGAACAGGCTAAGCGAGCACTTACAATTGCTATCGCCGGTCATCACAATATACTACTAACAGGCCCTCCAGGAACCGGAAAAACAATGTTGGCACAAGCTGCTTTAAATCTTTTACCCAACCTTTCTAAAGAAGAGATTCTTGAAGTTCTAAAAATTCATGGATTGGTTGAAGATGTTGACTCTAAAATATCTCGCCCTTTTAGGACCCCGCATCACACAGCTAGCAAAGTTTCGATTATTGGAGGTGGCTCTAAAGCGTTACCAGGTGAAATTAGTTTAGCTCATAATGGTGTGCTTTTCTTAGATGAGATGCCCGAATTTCCGAAGTCCGTTCTCGAAAGTTTAAGGCAGCCTCTTGAAGATAGAAAAATCACAATTTCACGTACGAATCGTAAAAGCTCCTACCCTGCAAATTTTATGCTTATTGCTACAATGAACCCTTGCCCTTGCGGTTTTTATGGGGATGAAACCAAAGAATGCACATGCTCACCAGCGCAAATTTCAAATTACCAAAGAAAATTATCTGGACCTTTAATAGACCGCATCGACATGGTGGTAAATGTTAACAGAATTAAAAATGAAAATCTACTAAAAACCACTCCATCCAAAAAAAATGAACATGCTAATGCTAAAAAACAGATAGAAAAGTCGTTAAAATTACAGCATAAGCGTTATGGGTGTAGTAATTTATACAACAGTATGGCAAAAAAACAAATGTTGTAAAAAGCAGCTTTCAAAAATTTCAAAAGAAGCAGAAGATCTACTCAATCTTGCAACTAGCAAATTGGATCTTTCGGTGCGATCTTATTTAAAAAAATATTAAAGGTTTCTCGAACAATTGCAGATCTTGAAGAATCTGAAGAAATTAAGGCGAACCACATTAGTGAAGCTATCCAGTATCGCCAAAAAAACCGAAACTTATTAAAAATACTTGATTTATCGGTAAAAATTTGGTAAAATAATATGCGAGTAAATTGCTGAAAAAAATAGCAGCTCGAAAGGAAGGAAAAATTATTAGCAAAAAAATTCGAATCAATGAAGAAATTCGCGCTCGCGAAGTTCGCGTTATTGGTCAAAGTGGTGAGCAGCTTGGAATTATGAGCTCAAAAGAAGCCTTCGATCTTGCACAAGATGCAAATCTTGATCTAGTCGAAATCTCACCTAATGCCGAACCTCCTGTTGTTAAGATTATTGACTGGGGAAAATTCCAGTATCAAAAAATGAAGGAACAACAGAAGAATAAACGCAAAGCTAAAGCAGGTCGAGTTGAAGCAAATGCGCTTTGGCTTGAAAATTGGAGCTGGTGATCTAGAAATTAAACTTCGAAAAGTTAAAAAGTTTTTAGCAGCCGGAAATAAAGTTAAAATCCAAATTGTTTTCAAAGGACGCGAGATGGCTCATAAAGAAATTGGCTTCGAAATGGCTAAAAAAATTCTCTCTCCTAGAAGAAGATGCTATCGTCGAACAGCAACCTCAGATGGCTGGCCGCAATCTGAGTTTAGTAGTAAGGAGTAAATAATGCCTAAAATGAAAACACATAAAGGCACAGCTAAGCGAATGAAGCTTACTGGAAGCGGCAAAGTAGTACGCCGTCGAGCCTTTAAGAACCACATGCTTTCAAAAAAGAGCAAGAGTCGAAAACGACGAATTAACACCACTGCAACCGTTGAAGGTGCAATGGCTAAAAATATTAAACGAGCATTGGGAGTAAAATAATATGCGAGTAAAACGAGGTGTAACAGCACGAGCAAAGCATAAGAAAATCCTAAAAGCAGCTAAAGGAATGCAACATGCACGAACACGTTCATATCGTTTAGCTAAACAAGGCGTGATTCGCTCATTGCAATATGCATACCGCGACCGCCGAAATCGCAAACGCGATCTTCGAGCTCTCTGGATTACTCGAATCAATATCGCTGCACGCGAAAACGGAACAACTTATGGTAAACTTATCGCCGGTCTAAAAGCGAAGAATATCGAGTTAGATCGAAAAGTTCTTGCAGAATTAGCAGTAAGTGAACCTAAAGCTTTTGCGAAGATTGTTGAATCAGTAAAATAATTTTCAAAATAAATAAAAACACACTTTCGAAAGAGGTGTGTTTTTTATTATTTTCGTTAAAAGCTTGTCTGTAAGCCGGGTTCTGTCGTGAATGGTCATCTATCTAGTTTAAGAATTACTCCTTAAATCAAGCGGTTATCGAATTATGGCGAGCAACCATATTTTATAATTCTCCTTGCAGTAGACAGGGTTTACCTCTCGCTTCACGTCACCGTGAGCGACTGTGAGCTCTTACCTCACTCCTTTCACCCTTACCTTTTCAGGCGGTATCGTTTCTGTGGCACTTTCCCTAAGGTTTCCCTCGGTTGCCGTTAGCAACTGTCTTGCTCTATACTGCCCGGACTTTCCTCTAATTTTTTCAATTAGCGACCATTTAACAAGCTATCACTATTATATCAAATTTTAGACAATATAAAAAAAGCCCCACTAACTTTGATATTTTTCCCCGCATAAGATTATACGGTGGATACCTCCTCAGCCTATTACCACGATAATAGACCATCGTTTGGAGTTCCTCTATCAATGATTATTCAGGAAAAATCATACGTTAGTAGGGCCTAACTTAATTATACCAACTTATATAAAAAAATCTAGTACTTTTTCATCCTACAAGCCAAAAAAATCTTAAAAAGAACCGCAAATCCCTTCAAGAGTAAAACTCATACATAAACTAATATAGCTCGAAATGACTGTCGAAAACAGAAACATTATCATGAGAATAAAAATCGGTCCATAAGATTCAAGTTTATCAAAAAAATCTTGAACAAATTCTGGCGCGATTGGATATAAGATTCGTGAGCCATCAAGTGGTGGAATCGGAATTAGATTGAAAATTGCAAGACTAAGATTAACTTTAACAAATACAGAAAAATCCTGTAGCTAAATCACCATAAGAAACGTTAAAAGCATGCATTATTGCATATGCTAAAAAAGCCAGAATAAAGTTAGAGAGTGGTCCTGCAAACGCAACTAAGGCCATTCCCCATTTTTTCCATTTAAGCTCTTCAAAATCAACAGGAACCGGCTTAGCGCCCCCAATTACAGGAAGGTTTGAGAATACGCATAGAATCGGCAAAACTACACTAATATATGGATCCATATGCGCCAAAGGGTTTAGAGTTAATCGACCATCCTTTTTAGCCGTCTCATCACCTAGCAAATATGCAATAAAACCATGTGAAAATTCATGAACAATCATTGCGATCAAAATCGAAATTAACGAGATAATAATTGTAAAAACCATATATCTATTATACACCACTTGACCTTTTTTTCAAAAAATACGCTATAATAGAACAGATTGTAAATATTAAAGTAAAGAGAGTTAAAATGGCAGTATGTGATTTAACAGGAAAAGGAAAGCAACACGGAAACAACGTTAGCTTTTCATTGCGACGCACAAAAACGAACTTTTTAAGCCAAACATTCAAAAAGAAAACTATCATTGTTGATGGTAAAAAAGTTCGACTAAACTTGAGCACCGCAGCTATCCGAACTTTGAAGAAAAAAAGGTATTTTATAATATTTTTTTCTCAAAAAGAATTCCCCACTTTGTGGGTTTTTCTTTTTTAAATCAATAAAAAAGAGGCTATTAAACCTCTTTTTTATTTTGTTCGTTCAATTTGTATAATTGTCATTTTCTCTGGCAGAGTTGCTGCAGATTTAACCTTATATTTCGAAGTTTTCTCAACTTCAGATCCGAGTTCTTTCGCAAACAGAGAGAAATCAGCTTGCGGAACTTCATATTTTATTCCATCATCAGAGTAGTGTACGGGAATAATAACTTTTGCATCAGATCTCCTAGCAATACTTGCGGCCGATGTTGCATCAAGTGTATATCCCCCGCCACCAATAGGCAAAATTAAGATATCAAGCACCCCTAGGTTCTCGAGTTGATCGTCTGAGATATTAGGACCAATATTTCCTAGGAGTCCAATCTTAACTCCTGAAATATCAATACCATATATTACTGATTTTTTTACCTTCAGAATCACCATCTATATGTCGTTTTTCAGGATATCCCGCAATTGTAAAGTCCGAAATCTCATAATTACCTGGGTAGCTAATTGTTAATTTATAGTTATCGTTACGAGTTGCGAATCGCTCTTCAGTAACTAGTTCTACTCCATCTTTAATAACTATATCCTTCTCCCCGTTAACTGACATTTTCGGATCAGTTACTAATGAAGATTTTTTACGTTGAAATTACAACAGTATTTCCACCCTTATATTCAATATCAAACATTTTCTCTCACTTTCTATAATTTTTTTCAAGAAGATTTTCTTTGTCGAAAACTATATTATACTTACCATTAAATAATTGTTTCACAAAAAGTATCTTGAGTCGTGTACCTATAATAAAAATCTTCCATCGATAGAATCATATAGTTTAGTTCTCGGCCCTCTTGTTTTTCAAGGTCTGCAGCCCATTTAGATAAGGAGCCATTAAAATTATTCCCCACAATCAATAGATCTATATCCGATTTTTCATCGTCAGTGAATACGCCGAATAGTATAAGCAGATCTAAAGAATTTTTTACGTTAGAAATTTTATTTTGCCAGTTATCTGATACTGTCGTATTTTTAACATCGTGCTCTTTCTCTGAGAATTGAACCCCTGCAAAAATAACTCTTAACGGCAAATAATATTTGAATCGCTGGTTTGCTCTATAAAAAATCTTTCGATCCTCTGTAGAACTTTTCACAACACCAACGCCTTCAAGATTTGTTAGCTCCCTTCGAACAGAATTAACTTGCTCATCAATTATTCTAGAAATTTCTCGAACATAAAATTTTTCATCTGGCTTATTAAAAAACAAGTTTAAAAGCTTAACTCTAGTTTTTGAACCAAATAGTGCATTAATACTCTGTTCCATAACTATATTTTTACCACACTTTTTTTAAAAAAATCAACTAGCCTTTTTATAATTTTTTTGTTCATTTTTTTAATTTTTTTGAAATAATAAATTGTTCAGCATCTTTTAAATTAAGCCAAATTATATCTTTATTCCTCTTCATGAAGGTTGTTTGACGCTTAGCTAATCTCCAATCACGAACACTCATTTTTTTCAATCAACTCCTGCTGCGTTAATTCACCTGCTAAATATTTTTTTGTACAAGTGGATAGGCGTTTGCTGTTGCTGCTTCCGAATCCATTCCGTATTTCTGTTCATTTTTTTAAACTCTTCAATAATACCTGAACTAAAAAAATAGTTCATTTCTTTGAAAAAAATTCTTTTGTCTCAATTCGTTGCGTGGCGTTGTTATTCCCACAACAATAGTGTTATATTTGTTGACTTTTTTTACAATCTTCTCTCTTTACGCTTACGCTTTTTTTCTATAGCCCTTATTAAATAACGCTTATTTTTTTAGAATTTTCAGGCATTCGAATTTTATTTTCTAAAATATATCTTTGAAGTTCTTCAAGACTTTTTGAATTCATTTTTTGCCGAAAAGCGTCATCAACTTCGCCGCCAAATTCGTAATCATATAATACAGCATCAATATATAAGCCGGTCCCACCAACTAAAAATGGAATTTTTCCTCGACTTAAAAATATCCTCAATTTTTTTAAATAAGCGTATTCTTTGAAATCTGCCGCCGTAAAACGTTCACCCGGTTCAACTAGATCAAATCCCCAATGCGGAACTCCCTCCCGTTCTTCAATAGTAGGCTTAGCGGAGGCAATATCAATATCTTTATAGATAGCGCGCGAATCAGCAGAAATAATTTCACCGCCAAAAAGCTTGGCTAACTTAATAGCCAAGCCTGTTTTTCCACTTGCTGTGGGGCCAGTAATAACAATTAATGTATTGCTGTTTTTCATAACTTAAATTTCTTGAATAAATGTAGCTAGATCGTTAAGCGCAACTTTTTCTTCAACAAATTCACCGTCTTTCCTAAAGCGAACACTCACCTCATTGTTTTCCTTATCTTTAGGGCCAACAATTAGTTGAACCGGAATCTTCATTGAGGTTGCTTCACGAATTTTCTTTCCTAGAGATTCGTTTCGGTTGTCAACAGAATAACGAATTTCATTAAATTTCACTGGTGAATCCAAAACAACACCAGAAAGGATTTTCGAAACTTCTTCAACATAGTCATTTAAAGTATCGTTGATTGTTAAAATTCGGATTTGCTCTGGAGCTGCCCAAAAATCAAACCAGCCGGCTTTGTGTTCAATATAAACGCTCATAAATCGCTCGATTGAGCCAAGCAAAGCACAGTGAATCATCACAGGTTGCTCATCTTGACCTTCAGAGTTTTTGTAAGAAAGTTCGAAACGTTCAGGTTGAACGAAATCAAGCTGAACAGTTGCAACTTGGTGCTCACGACCAATTGCGTCTGTCGCCATAAAGTCAATCTTTGGGCCATAGAATGCAGCTTCACCTTCTTGTTCAAAATATTCTAGATTATTTGAAATAACCGCTTTTTTAAGTTGCTTTTGCGCACTTTCCCAAACAGCTAGATCACCAAGATAACTGTCAGATTCATCACGATAGCTAAGACGTACGCGCAATTTCATACCAATTCCAGAATAAAGTTCGTGAGCAGCCGCCAATAAGTTTTGAATCTCACTTTCAATTTGATCTGTTCGACAAAAGATGTGTGAATCATCTTGAGTCAAAGAACGAACACGGTTCAATCCACCAAGTTCACCAGTTTGCTCATCACGATAATCTGTTGTAGTCTCAAGATAGCGAATTGGCAAATCTTTATAGCTTCTTGGGTTTGAGGCGAAAATCTGCGTGTGATGTGGACAGTTCATTGGTTTTAGTGCGAATTGGCCGCCAGTAACTTGCGATTTAACCAAGAAAAGTTCTTCACCAAATTTTGCCCAGTGGCCAGATTTTTCGTACAAATCTTTTTTAGTAATGTGTGGAGTCCAAACTTTTTCGAAACCGTATTTTTGACGCAATTGATTTGAATAGTTCGCTAAAACATCACGCAAAATTGTTCCGCGTGGCGTAAATAGTGGCAAACCGATTCCTACAAGTGGTGAAACTGTATACAAATCGAGCTCTTTACCCAGCTTGCGGTGATCACGTTTTTTAGCTTCTTCCATTTTTCGAAGATAATCGTCAAGTTCTTCTTGAGTTTCGAAAGCCACACCATAAAGTCGCTGCATTTGTGGATTTTTTTCGTCCCCACGCCAATAAGCACCAGCTACACGCATTAGTTTAAATGCACCAACTTCTTTAGTGTTTGAAAGGTGCGGACCACGACATAGATCTTTATAGTTTCCATTCGTATAAAAACTTACAGTTTCAGCACCATCGCCCAATTCAAAATCACCCTCAGCGAGAATTTTTGCGTTAGTGGTTCCTGCATTTTTTAAATCATTTAAAAGTTCTAATTTATAAGGCTGGTTGTTTTCTTTCGCCCAATTAATTGCATCTTCAATTGAAACTTCGCTTCGCACAAAAATCTTGGCTCTCAGCGATAATTCGACGCATAGCCTTTTCAATTTTACCAAAATTATTTTCCGAAATTTTATTATCGCCTAAATCAATATCATAATAAAAATCCATCATTAATTGCTGGACCAACACCAAACTTCGCGTCTGGGTAGATTCGCTGAACTGCCGCCGCCATAATATGAGCGAGGCTGTGGCGCATCTTAAAAAGTTTCTCCTCTTTATTCTCCACTTAAATTCCTTTCGAAAATAATATTTTTTTAACTATCTTTTTATTTTATCACCACTAGACTTTTTCTTGCAAGTTTTGCTAAAAATAAAACCACGGGCGATTAGCTCAGTTGGCTAGAGCGTCACATTGACGTTGTGAAAGTCAGAGGTTCGAGTCCTCTATCGCCCACCAACTTAATATAGTACCACCTTTAACTATATTTAATGTTATTGTTATTTTTATAATCAATCTTCTAAAATGCCGCACTCAATGTGCGGTATTTTAGTTTTATAATTATATTAAATCCTATATTTAATATATCCCTATATATAGCGTGCTTAGTATTTTAGTTTTGCACATTTTCTAAAAATCTTTTTCCACAAGATAGTTTTTTTGGCTTTTTGAAAAAAATTTATTTACCTGGTGATATATTCGCTTTAAGTTTGTTCGCCTTATCTTATTTGACTTTCGCGTGAAATGTTTTAATTATAAAAAAATACATTTCTTAGCAAAAAGCGAACAAAATTTTTAATCTTTGAAAATTAGCATCTTTATGGTTATACTTGAACTTTTTCACAAAAAAAGCGTTAAAATAAAAAAACGAGGTTGAATTGCGGAAAAAAAGTTCAACCAGGTTTGGGCGTAAAAAAATCGGAAATTCTCTAGTATATTATCTGTTAGGTTCTCTATCTCTTCTTTTCGTTACCCAAACAACGACGCACTTTTTAGTAAGATTTGGGAAAATCTTACAAATGTCCCTACATTAGGCGGTCGAAATGACCGCTTTTTAATTTATATAAAATTTCATGGTAAAAAAATAAGCACCCTTTTAGAGTGCTTTATTTTTCTGCTTTTTCAATGCTCGCTTTTTAGCTTTTTCTGCTTTAGCGCGTTCAACATCTTCAATTCGGCCTTTCTCGGTAACGTCGAATTTATCGAGATATTTGCCAAGAGCCAATCGAGTTTGTGAATACGCCGCTGCCGCAGCATTATAACAGATTGAAGTTACGGGCATATAAACCCACTGTGCAACCATCCAGAAAGAACGACGTTTCTTATAGCGTTCTGGACGTGGCGGCAACATCTTTAAACTAATCAAAATTGTGATAAAAATACCAATTGTTGCAATTTGCTGAAGCGTACTAATAACGTTCGGCAATTGATGAACGATCACGCTACGAGATGATGCCGCATAAACAATCAACGGAACCCAACCACCAAAGGCAGCCATTGGTGATTGGAATACAGCCGTAACGTGGCCATCAATTAATCGGATTAGTTTCATTAGACCATCGATAAGTGGAACATTTCGATTTTTTGAAAAATACAAATTTGCAACGTAAGGAATATCGCTCGCACCATACATCCAACGACGAAGCTGGATAAATTGGGCTTTTAGTGTTTTTGGTAAAGTTTCACTTAAAACCGCATCTTGATAGATTGGCACACGAATTGGCACAACGTAATAATCGCCACCAAAATGGAAATAACTGCGCCAAAATTGATGTCCGTCCTCAACAATTGTGCGGGTTGACCAAAAATCCATTTCAATCAACGCATCTAGAGGTTGAGAGTGTGAGGCAAAATTTCGTAAAAGGTGTGGCCGCATTGTTGAAACGATATTCCAGAATGAATTACCGGTTGCAACCACGCGCATTGGCGCTGGAACATCCCAAATATTATTCAAAAATAACGAAACCGGCTGATATGATAACTTTTTACGATCTTCATGGACAACAAATTCATAGGTTGCAGCAGCAAAATATTCTTTATGCGGTTTATTGTCGCTATCTAAAGTTGTAACCAGCACATTCTCGAAAGGAATTTTATTATCTTCGCAATATTTCTGCAATGCTCGGCCAGCAAAAGTAATATTTCCACCCTTTCCAACAACCTCATTCGGTAGGTTTTTTGGATGTTTTACAATTTCGAAAGCACCAAAACTTTTCGAAAACTCTTTTTTGAGCCGAATTGCAGTTTTTTCAATGCCTTCACCGCCACGCTCCTCATAAGCCAGGAAAAATTAAAAGATTTTTAGCGTCATAATTTGAAGCCAAAACAGATTTAATTGTCGGCTGAATTACTTCGTAAGGTTCATTATAGGCAGCTATAATCACAGCATTTTTTACCGAGAATGGATCCGGAAAAGCCTCTGGTCTATCTATAATATCATGCAAATTTTTGAATATGTTGTTTAAAAATCATATTCCTTACTTTTTTTCCTGATTTTTTTATCTTCTCAAGCGCTTTTTTTTGGATTTTTCAAGTTCAGACAGTCGCTTATTCCAATTAACCTTTTGAGCTTTTTCGATTTGTATATGCCCCGTTATCATTCGGTAAGCAATTCCGATTGCTTTAACTAGAAGAGTTGTGATAATTGTTAGAAGATAAACCGAGGCCAAAAAAGGTGAAAAGAACGAAAGTATAAACATTAAAATAATTGCACCAAAACTTAAAAATGCTGGCAAAATCTCAAAAAAGCGATACTTCAGGGTTCGTTTACCTAGTGGGATTTCAATGTCAATCTTTTGTTTCTTCATTAGTTTGGAATCTCTCGAATTGAAGCGCCAATAATAAACATACTAGCAACCATTAGGGCAACGCTTAAGACCGCAAAAGCAATAGCAACACGACGACCAGAAATATTATAGACTTTCGCAATCAAAATATTATGAATAAAAGCAACAATTAATCCAAAAATAGCTAAAATAATACGGTACATCCAAGAATCTTTATAAAATTCACTGGTACCAAAAAAACAGTATATCGAACATTTAATAAATAATCGTATGATTTTACATTCAAAAATCATGAAAATAAAAAAATATAATTCCTGCTAAAAAAACACCGAAACCATTGCTAATAACATTCGGCGATCTTTGATAATTGGTTTAAATAAATTAGTTATTGTTTTCATAAGAATAAAAAATTATTTGGAGCCGATGAGCAGGATTGAACTGCTGACCTACGCGTTACGAGTGCGTTGCTCTACCAACTGAGCTACATCGGCATATGCTTAATATTATAGCACAAACTTTTTGAAAAATAAACTAAAAAAGGCCTTGATTTTATTCTCGAAGTCTGATAGAATTGTATTAGTCTAGCGATGCGCTCGTGGTATAGCTGGCCTAGTACGCCTCCCTGTCACGGAGGAGATCGCCGGTTCGAATCCGGTCGGGCGCGCCAATTTAGACTTTAAAAAATCGCTTTCGAGCGTTTTTTTATTTATTTTTAAAAAGATACCTGTTTTTCACGGGTATCTTTTTTTATTATAGTCTAATCAACCTTGATATTTTTTTAACCTTACCTTCTTTTTCAAGCTTTTTCTAGCTGTGAATTAAACTCGGTAAACTTAATTTTTTTATCGATTCATAACTAATCTCATTGTCATTTTTTTCGATAAGTTTTTACGATATAGTAGCCATCACCAGCGTTCGAGATGAATGGTTTCGAAACTTCGCCAACATTTAGCTGTGAAGCCACCTTCGAGCGACCGCCGTCAATATTTGTTTTTCGAACTTTTCCAGGCTTATTATATTCAATCTTATCACCAAACTGCTCAGCAGCCTTTGAGAAATCATTCGAATTATCGTTCAAATATTTTACAACTTCATCTCTAGTAGTAGCAGCATTTTTATCGATTTCTGCAGTAACTTTTCGGCGAAGAAGTGGAAGCTCAATAAACATTCGACGATATTCGCTTGGCGAAAGACCGTAGTTATCGGCGGCAATTTTATATAATGCGCTTTCAGTAAGCTCGGTATTTTGAGTCTTTCTCTGAGCATCAAAAGCTTCGTCAATCTCTTTCTCTGATACAGAAATTCCCATTTCTCGGGCTTTTTTCTGAGCATAAGCATTCGCAATCGCATTTTTCATTGCCTTATTTTTATTTAAAACCGAAAGAGCCTTTACATTATTAGCACTTTCAATTTCATCTTTTTTAGCATTCGCAATTTGCATATTTGCGCGATATTCCATTAAATAGTCGCGATAAAGTGCGTTCTCGCCATCAACATTTGCAACTGGAAATGGTATAACAGTTGTAAAACGATAAATAAATTCACCAGTATTTTGCGCTTGATATAGTTGATACCACAACAACCCTGAACCAGTAATTAAAATCACCAAAGCAATAATTAAAGCGTTTCCAACTAGTCGATTTTTACTATATTGGACAGGATATTTAAATTTTTTACCCTTGTTTAAAATTTCCTTGCGTTGTTCTTCAAGTGTTGTGTTTGTGATTTTTGCAACTTGAGTTTCTTGAGTATTCGACTTTTTCAAAATCTTTTTCTTCAAACTCTTTCGCTTTTCTTTAAAATTCTTCATCTTCCTCCTCTACTTCAACTTTCGAAATCGCATCCTGAAGTCTATTATAAACATCTTCTGGGTGTTCAACATTTTTAATCTCTAAATCTCCCACGATTGTAAAAATATTTATTGTTCCAAAATGGAAAATATCGCCAAAAAATCCTGGAATTTCGAAATTAACACTTTGGATTTTCGAAAGCGGCAAATCCATCATTCTTCTCCCAAAAAATCCTTTTTGCGTAATTTGACGAATGCGCTGATTCGAAACAATATAGATTGAATAATACCACAGCATAAAATGATACAAAAACAGCATAAACCCAACCAGAAAACCGCCGCAAGCAACCCAAAGCGCATTCATTAGATTATCTGAAGTTAACATAAAAAAAGTCGGCAAACAAGAAATTGCAAAAACGCCCAAAAAGAGGTAAAAACCTTTGCGCATCGCAATAATATGCTTTCGAAACATAAAGAGAAATTCTTCGCCTTCTCTTTGACCTTTAAAAATTTGTTCTTTCATAAATAAAATCAGTGGTACCCCGGATAGGAATCGAACCTATAACCTTTTCCTTAGGACGGAACTGCTCTATCCAATTGAGCTACCGAGGCTCACTTCTCTATTTTAACAGATTTTTATAAAAATAGCGAGATTTTAACGCGTAAATTTTTCTCGAGGTGAATGATAGTCGTAAATTTCATGATCAGCAAACCAATGTTCAATTTCTTGTTTCGCTTCTTCAACACTTCCCGATGCATGAATTAAGTTTGGAATTCCAACATTGTGTTCATCCGCATAGCCAAAACTCATGTGCGAATAATCTCCTCGAATCGTTCCCGGGAGCGCAGCTTTTGGTTCGGTTCCGCCAACAAGTTTTCGCACCAGTTCAACCGATTCAACACCCTCGAGAACCATCGCGATCACAGGCCCTTGCGTCATAAATTCCAACGCCATATCAAAAGCTTTTTCGCCACGGCGCGTCACCATTTTACCAATTCCTTCATAATGTTTATGATAATGCTCTTTATTTGGGAAGATCATTTTTGTGCCGATGATTTTTAAGCCAACTCTTTCGAAACGTGTTAAAATTTCGCCCACAATTCCACGCTGAACTGCGTCGGGCTTGAACAAAATTAGTGTTCGCTGAATCAACTCTTTCGACATAAAAAAATCCTCCTTAAAAGCTTATACTTAAAATTATACTCTTTTTCGAAAAAAATGCTATAATAAGATTATGTATATTTCTGAAGGAATTGAAGATTTTATTGAGTCGCTCGAAGTTGAAGGTGGTCGTTCGAAAAAACTGCCGAGAATTATCAGCTATATTTAGAGCGCCTTGTGGAATTTTCGGGAGATATTCCCGTTAAAGAAATCACTTCTGAACTTGTTCGAAAAATATCGCTTGTGGCTTAACCGTTACGAAAAACGATTCTGGTAAAAGTTTAAGTAGAACTACCCAAGCATATCATCTTATTGCGCTTCGAAGATTTTTAACTTACCTTTCGCGTCGAGATATTAAAAGTCTTGAACCCTCAAAAATTGAACTACCAAAAAATTGTTAAACCCCAGGTAAATTTTTTTGCACTACGAAGAAATTGAACGTTTAATTTCGGCAATTCCAAATGAAACTGAAAGCGACTTGCGTGATCGTGCAATTATTGAGCTGCTTTTTTTCTAGCGGACTCCGTGTTTCAGAACTTGTAAGTTTAAATCGCGGAAGCATCAACACAAAACGGCGTGAGTTTACGGTTCGCGGAAAAGGAAACAAAGATCGCCCAATTTTTATTTCGAAAAAGGCCGCCGAACATATTGAAAATTACTTGCAAGCACGAGAAGACAACCTTCAACCCTTGTTTTTGAATTATTCGAAACGCTATAAAAAACCGTCAACAGATGGAAATTACCGCCGAATTACCGCCCGCTCAGTCCAGCGAATGGTTGAAAAATACGCGCGCCTAGCAGGAATCACAAAGCACGTTTCCCCACACACAATGCGCCACTCTTTTGCAACAGATTTACTCGTGAATGGTGCCGATCTACGTTCAGTTCAAGGCATGCTTGGACACGCAAGTATTGCAACAACACAAATTTATACACATATTACTGATCAACATTTAAAAGAAATCCACGAGCGATTCCATAGCGAAACAGAATAAAAGCGACTTTCGAAAAAGTCGCTTTTTTATTTATCTACCAAGAGTTCTTACGGTGAGTTCGAATTTATTAACTGCGCAATAGTTGCTTTTAACATTCCCCTCACAGTTTTTACTTCCAGCATTCATTCGAATATCGTTATTATCTGGTGTACCTAAAACATAGGCGATATTTACAATCATTTGATTTGAAGATGAACTAATCAAATTACCACCTGAAGTAAATGATATATTGTGAAGCTGAAGATTAACTTCACTGTTGCTTAAAATTTCAGTAACTGTATCATCATGAGGAACTTTCGTCCAAACCGTACTTTGAGCATTATTTGAACAATAATTTTTTGCGGTGTCACGAATTTTAACAAACCGAACTGGATTTTTATCTCCAACATAAATAATTAATGCTGCATCCGGATCTTTAAGATTAGTGTTCCACAGATAGCTCACTGACCCTGTACAAAATGCACCCGAACCGCCAACAACTCTATAATATTCATTAGTGTTGGTTCGACCATCCCAACCGTCAAGAACAGATGTTGAGTTAAATGTTTTTGTTAAATCTGCGTTAATTGTTCGAGAAGTCGCATTTAGATCTTTATAGGTTGTTCCACGCGTAATGGTATTTGTCATTTGGATAATTAAACCCGCAACTGAAAGTAGCAAAAAAGCAATCACGCCCATTGCGAGCATTAATTCCATAATTGTAAAACCTTTTTTAGTTCCTTCTTGGATCATATAACCTCACAATCGTTCCAAGCGTTGTATTAACATTGCTTCCTGGCGCAGACCAACAAGCACGGATATGAAAATCATAATAATTTGTATTGGCAAGGTGAACTTTTTCAACCCAAATACCTTCAGATCGGCTATAACCAGCGCTTGGATTCGTGATTGCATTTGAATCCGCATCATCACCATAAGCTATTCGTGGATAAGTTACTGCATTAGTTATCGCCTCACTATGATAAGATAAATCGTTGCGCGAAAGCACAAACGCACTTGCACCACGAGTACACGCATCGAGCGGAGTGGCCGAACCTTGCACACCTGCAGTTAGCTGATCTTGCCAAACCCGAGCCGCTGCACTAGTTACAGCTCCCCCATCAGTACGAAACTCCGAAACGTATGCCGTATTTGCGAAACGTAAAGCCTCAGCCTGTGAATCCATTGTGTTACGCGCCATAGTTAGCTGTAAACTTGCTAAAGCTCTCGACATTCCGTTATTCATTGTTGATAATCCTATCATCATCACTACAGCAAAAACCGCCATAGCAAGAAGAACTTCAACCAACGTATCACCTTTTTGAATTTTCATTATAAGTGTACTCCATCAATTATCACATCATTAAACTGAGACCTTCCCTTAAAGTCGCTTCCACAAGAAGAGCCGTTCGGCCCATCTAAAGGCGCAATTTCAACTGAAGATGCTGAAGGACCAATTTTAACAATCTTGTTTCTATCGCCAAAAAAGTTAAATCCACCAGACCCCCAACTATTACCATCTGCATTAGCAGGTCGAATACAGATGTTCACCGTTTTTCTATCAGTGACAGCCCAACCCGGATTAATACTCATATCTCGAAAGCTTGAAATCACGCCCTGATTATTAAGACTATTATTATGAATAGTTCCCGAAGTACCAAAGACAACAATTGAATTATCTAATGGTGATCGTAAAATTAAAATACCAGTAACAGTATCCAATGGGTGCCATGTAGTGCCAGCAAAAATATTCGCAATAGGTGCATCCCCACTAAAACGTCGGGTATTTCCTGAGGCTACTCGATTATCGGTAACATTCTTAAATTGCGCACGCCATTGAAGTTCCATATTTTTAGGGCCATTAATTTGGTTAACACCCCCGTCTAAAACAAACCTTGTAGCTCTTAGGGCGTCTATATTATTGTTACAAGGACCGTTGCAATCTCGATTAATGTTAATATCTCTACCAATTACATCATAAACTTGATAGCTACTCTGGCCGATTGTTGCATTCTCATTTCCAACTATAACCATACCGTCAAAGAATGAGATATATTTACCTAAAATAACACAATCACTTGCACCAGTTAACGCACCATCATTATCTCTGCTAATGCTAATATTAGCACCGTTTGTATTACAATTAATTCGTTGGCTTTTGTCGTTTGTTTGGTTTTCGACATCGCTAAAAACTCCCTGAATATCCGATTTGAAAGTATTCACAGAATCGTTATAGCGCTGGCGTTCGATATTTGCATTCCAGCCAACTAGCATCGTCACCAGCATTAAACCCGAGATGCTAACAACCAACATTACCTCAATAATTGTAAAAGCTTTTTTCGTCTTTAAGTTTTTCATAATTACTCCTATTATACCATAAGCTTTTTTTAATTTTACATAATAAAACTTGTAAAAATTAATAAAAAAATTGCTGGAAGATTAACAAAAATTAATGTAGCCAAAAATCATAGCTGGGCCAAAAGGAATTCTTATCCCCGTTTAACTTTTTTAAATTGCAGAATTGATTGGATTAGCGCAAAAATCAAACCAACAAAATTCGAAAGGAACAATAAAAGCATGGCAAATATTGGCTGATTTGGTAAAAAGAAAAATCAAACCGATTGCCAAAATCCAATCACCACCACCAACCCATTCTTCTTTCGAAATTTTAGCTAGTACAAAAATAAACTAGCGGAAAAAAAGTGCCATTGAAACCGCAATATTAAATGCAGAGAAAAAATTAAAACCATTTGCAGTGTTAACAAATGCCGTTACCCAATAAATGAATGCAAGAAAATTAAAAATCCAAATAACTTTAGTCGGTAGAAGTGACCATTTTGCATCATAAATAAACATAATTGCGAGCGGAATAAACGCCAAAAAACAGAATCAAAAGTTGAAATAATCTAAAAAGCGAAAAATCCTGCACCAGATAATGGATTAAAAAAACTAAGAAAAATAATTGCAAAAAAAGCACGAACATTGAAACTTCAGTTAAAAAAATTCAGTTGCACCAATTTTTTTGAACGGCATTTACGGCATTTTTCCACCAAGTGAAAGCCAAGAGATAATCGGAATTAAATCATACCATTTTAGTTGATAGCCACAATTTAAACAGTGCGAACGATCATTTTTGGGCTAACCGAAACAAGCGAGCGGAGTTTTTTTCCATTCGGCGGCGTCGATTTTTTTCGCCAGAAGCTTTTTTTCATCTTGAAGCTGCTTGGCACGTAACCGCCAAACTTGAGCTACAGCAAAACTGCCAAAAAAACAGCACCGAGCGCCCCCAAAACATAAACTTAATAGAAAAATTCTCCACTCTCTTCCTTTCGAAAAATTAAACTTTTGTAACTAATGAGTAGATTGGGAACAAGATTGCACCAATCAAGCCACCGGCCATTAATGCCATTACAACCATCAAGATAGGTTCAATCAAAGTTGAAATTGCTTTAATTTGCTCGTCTAGTTCGTCTTCATAAACTTGAGCTGTTTTGCCAAGCATCTCATCGATTTTTACCAGATTGTTCACCAATATTAATCATTTGTGGAACCATATCCAAGATGTAATCCTTGCCTTTTAGTGATTCAGAAAGACTTTTACCACCCTGAACGAGCTTAGCGGCGTCATCAACACTTTTCTTAACAACAACGTTATTCATCGCATCGCCACAAATATTCAACATATCAAGCATTTGAACGCCAGTTGAAAGCAAAAGCTGACCAGTTCGCGTGAATCGAGCCATATAGAGCTTTCGAAAAAGCGGGCTAAATAGCGGAACATTCAATTTGAAGTTTGCAGCGAATTTAATTCCTGGTTCAGTTTTAAGATATTGACGGAAGAAATACCCACCAATACCAGCGATAATAATGACAAGCCACCAAAAATTAATCATAAAGTCTGAAATACCTATAAGGATTTCTGTCGCCATTGGCAAAGTTTGGTGCATATCTTTATAGAGCTGTTTAACTTGTGGCACAACTTGAACCATCATGAAAGCCATCACAAGTGCAATAACTACAAGCACAATAACTGGATAAGTTAAAGCTCCTCGAATTTTACTCATCATTGCAGCATCTTTTTCTTGTTGCGTTGCAATACGGCGAAGAGATTCGTCAAGTGTTCCCGACATTTCACCGGCAGCAATCAAGGCAAGATAAACCTTATCAAACACTTCTGGAAATTTTGAAAAAGCATCTTTCAAACTCGAACCACTCTCAACAGAAGCTAAAAATTTCGTCAATAACTGAACGCATTTTTTTTATTTTCAGTCTGTTCTGAAATTGTTCGAAGAGCTTGGGCTAGTGGCAAACCAGCACCAATCAAAGTAGCAAACTGACGAGTGAAAACAATTTTATCTTTAGTTGTAATTCGATTTAAAAATCGATTTAACGGATTTTCTTGACCAACTTCATAGATATCATCTTGAAGAATATACCCTTGATCAATCAAGGCTTTTCCGGCAGCGCGCTTGCTGTCTGCCGAAATTTCACCCTTAACAATCTTTCCAGTAACCTTATCTTTTACTTTGTAAGAAAATTTTTTCATTTTAGCCTCTCATTAATCTTTCAAATTCAACTAAATCAACTGCGAACTCACGCGCATCATCATAAGTTACTACACCAGATTGCACAAGTTTAACAAGCGTACGATCCATTGTCTGCATTCCCTGGTCTCCACCAGTTTGAATTATTGTATCAAGTTGATGAGATTTACCTTCACGAATAATGTTTCGAATCGCAGGGTTTGCCACCATAACTTCAGCCGCAACAACTCGACCGCCGCCGATCGCAGGCACAAGCCGTTGAGCACAAATTCCTTGAATAATGTTTGCAAGTTGTGAACGAATTTGAGGTTGTTGATGTGGTGGGAAAACGTCGATCATACGATCGATAGATTGCGAAGCGGAGTTGGTGTGAAGAGTCGCAAACACCAAGTGTCCAGTTTCAGCAATTGTAATCGCTGCAGAAATAGTTTCGAGATCGCGCATCTCACCAATCAAAACAACATCCGGGTCCTGACGAAGTGCACTTCGAAGTGCGGCCGAGAATGAATACGTATCGTAATGAACTTCACGCTGAACAATTGCAGAGCGTTTTGATTTGTGCGTAAATTCAATTGGGTCTTCAATTGTAATGATGTGCTGAGCTTTTTCGTTATTGATTTTATCGATCAATGCAGCCAAAGTTGTTGACTTACCAGAACCTGTTGGACCCGTAACCAAAACTAATCCTCGTGGGAAATCCGCAAAAGATTGAATAACTGGTGGCATACCTAGCTCAGCAATTGTTTTAATTTGATTTGGAATCAAACGCAATGAGGCTGCTAAATTTCCGCGCTCATGAAAAGCATTCACACGAAAACGACCAAGATCACCAAAAGCGAAAGAAAAGTCAAATTCTTTATCTTTGATCAAGATTTTTTGTTGATCATCGTCAAGAATAGCAAAAACTAACCGTTCAACCTCTTCAGCATTTAGCGGATTATACCCTGGAAATGCCGTCAAAACACCGTCTAAACGCATCATTGGTGGCAAACCAACTTGTAAATGAAGGTCGCTCGCATTTTTTCGAACGATTTCTTCAAGTAAAATTTCAATTCTTAAATTTTGATTCATATTTCTCCCCTTTTTTATGCGCTATCAGACGCAACCCTGTTTACTTCTTCTATTGTAGTGATTCCTGTTAATGCTTTGAGATAACCGTCTTGGCGCATCGTAATCATTCCCTGTTGCATCGCAACTTTTTGAACCTCATGTGAAGTTGCGTGCTTGATGATTAGTTGCTGAATTTCTTCTGTCACCTCCATAACCTCATACAAACCTGCGCGACCCTGATATCCACCCGGTGTTTGTGGCGTATCGCGACCTTTCACGAGAGTATAAGATTTTTGATTTGCGAGCGGTAGATTTTTATAACCAAGATCGGCAGAAACTCTTTCAACTTCTTCTGGCGTTTTTGGCAATAAGTGGCCGACAGTTTCGATGATACTTTGCGTTTGAAGCGGCGAAGATTGGTAAGTGTTTCTTTTTGGCGCAACCCGACGCACCAAACGCTGACCAATAATCGTATTCACCGTCGAAGCAATCAAGAAAGGTTCGATCCCCATATCAATCAAACGCGGAAGAATTCCGGCAGCAGAGTTGGTGTGCAATGTCGAGAAAACCAAGTGTCCCGTAAGTGCTGCTTGCACGGCTAGGTTCGCAGTCTCACCGTCACGGATTTCTCCAACCATCACAATGTCTGGGTCAAGACGCAAAATCGAACGAAGACCAGCAGCGAAAGTTAGACCAACTTCGGCATTCACCTGAATTTGATTAACTCCATCCATCTTATACTCAACCGGATCTTCAAGTGTAATAATATTCACCGAATCATCTTTTAATTTTTTTAATCAAGGCGTAAAGCGATGTTGACTTACCAGAACCTGTTGGACCAGAGGTCAAAACCATTCCATTTGGTGCCGAGATTCCTTTTTAGGATTGTTCGAAGCGCTCGACCAGCATAACCCATATCTTCAAGATTAAATGAATTGCCTGTTTTATCGAGCAAACGAATCACTACCTGCTCGCCCCCAAACGACTGGAGAGATAGCAATACGAAGGTCGACTTCTTTTCCGCCAACTGCCACAGCAAACTGACCGTCTTGCGGAATTCGGTGTTCATCGATCTTTAAATTCGAAAGAATTTTTAATTCGTGAAATCAAAGCTGGCTCAATCGCTTTAGGAAGATTCATTATCTCACGCAAAAACACCATCGATTCGACAGCGAATTTTTAGAGATTTCTCGAGCGGCTCGATATGAATATCGGATGCTTTCGCACGAACTGCATATTCCAAAAATTGTATTTAATGCCTTTGAGATTGGCGAATCTTGAACGATTGTTTGTACTTGACGCTTCGATTCCGCTTCAGCCTGTTTTTGCGCATCAACATTCTCAGCTAAAGCATCCACACCTGAAAGGTCTGTTTTATATTGATCCAAAACATGCTTAATGGAGTTTTGGCTCGCCATAAATACTTTTTAGAGGGCGCTGAATTAAACTCGAAAGATAATCGACAGCCTGAATATTTGTTGCATCAAGCATCGCCACGGCAATTCTTCCCTGTACTTCCGCGATCGGCACGGCCATATTTCTTTCCGCAATATCAACACTAATTAAATCAAGTGTTTCTTGTGGAATGGTCGTATTCTCAAGATTCACGTATGGGATTCCCGATACGTGAGAAGTTGCATGAACAAGGATTTCATTATCTAGAAGTTTGTGTTCAATCATATACGACATTAGAGACTGATTATTTAAACCAGCCTCTTTAATAGCCAACTCAATTTTAGATTCTTGAACAAGCCCCTCTTCTACAAGGAGTTTTGCAAGCCTATCTTGAATATCATTGGTTAGTAATGTCATTATATTCCTTCTAAAAAATTATTTTTTAATTATTGTCCAATATTAACTTGAACCGTTGGATTAACAGCGTCACCATTAAAGATTTCGTTGCTTGGTTCAACATATTCCCTAGAAATTGGTTTGGTTGTTTTAACTTCATAGCTTTGTTCGCTAAAACCACCTTGTGCAATCGAGTTAATCACAAGATATGACACAAGAACGCTAATGCCGGCAATCAAAACAATCATTGCGATATCAGTTTTCTTCATTATTTTGATCCTCCCGATGTTGTTGTTGAATTGGTCTGCGTGCCAGTTCCGCTTGTAGTTGTAGCTGGATTTGCAGCATCATCAGCTTTAACTTTAGTGCTATCAAGTGTCATTACATATTTAGGATAGTAATAAGATTTAGCGCTAAGCGTCAAAGTAAACTTATTTATTGATCGTTCGAATTTAAAGCTTGTAACATTGATAGCACGAATAGATTTCTCCATCTTCTGAAGAGTATTAACTATATTGTTATAAGCCGCAGTTTCTTTATTCTTAATATCTTCTGGCGATCCTTCATTTGGGAAAGAGGCAGAAATTGATGCCGTAAATTGGATATCTTTTACGCCTTCGGGGATATTACTACTCTCACTAGATACCGAAGTTGAAGCTGAAGTACTTAAACTATTCGAATCAGAAGATTCAATATTAAATGCATCTAGCGTTACGCCATCGGAAAAGATTTTCTTCTGTAGGGCTGAACCAAGTCCCGAAGCATTTTCACTATCAGGAAGCGCATCAGCAATAACACGCAAACCGCCATCGTCAGCATTTGACTTTAAATTTTCCTTGTTCAGGTTCTCATTAGTTTCCAAAGACCCTAATCGTTCTTTCAAATCATTGATGTTTTCGATATTCTGCGTAATTGTAGAAATACTCTTATCTTGCTCAGTCAAAACTTTGATATTAAAGCTATAAATCCTAAAAAGATAGATCATTCCAACCACTGATGCACCAGCAATTAATGCAGCACCAGCAACAACTAAAAACATCGTTTGATTTGCTTTATTGATAGCATTTCGCTTCAAAAAAGCTACTTCTTTATTATCACCCATTATTTATTCTCCTTTTCAGAGTCTTTCTTTGAGCTTTGTGTAAAGATTCCAGCAGGAATTTGAACTGTCGAGTCTGTAACATTCTTCTTTCCAAGAGATTTAATTGCAAAATCTTTTGATGAGAATTTTAGGGCATCCTCGTTAATCTTAAAGTTTACGGCGAAAACGTAGAATATTCTGACCTTGATCATTTACACCGATTGAACTTTCAGTTCGAACAACAGAACCTTCTTCGGCAAGCTTACAGATATCAGCATTGTTTTCGATATCTGATGATTTACATTTTGAATCACCACTATTATAGATTACCTGCGAATATTTAATTGTCTTAATGAAAGCTTCAAGAGCGGTAAATCCGTTGCTTGTTTCACCTTCAATCGAGACTATGCGTGTTCCTGGGTCGTAATTTATTGATGAAAACTTAACTTCATTTTCACCATTAGTCTTGATGGCTGGGATAACCGTGCTAAGCAATCGCGAAACGTTTGGAGATGCCTCACGAATTTTTTGAATAGCATTAAGCTGATTTCGAAGCGTTGCAGCAGTTTCACCATCTTTAATTTTTTGCATATCGCTAAATTTGCTTGAGATTTCGTCTTTTTTCAAGCCCATAAAAATCTGTTGACCTTGAGTAACCAAAAATAGCAAAATTACACCGCCGAGCATTGCGGCACCAATAATAATCGATGCAAAGGTAACAATATTTCGAAGTCGTTGCGCTTTAAGAAGATCGCGCTTAACATCTGGTAAAAGATTAATTTCAACCATATTATTTATTGTTCCTTTCTGCTAAACCAATTGCTACGGCAAATTCATTACCAACACTCGCAACCTGTTGTTGGTATTTTGCTGGGACATTGACATTTTGGAATGGGTTAGCTGAATATGACTGAATTCCTGTTTTCGAAGAAACATATTCAGGCATTTGTGGTACAATTCCAGAATAGCCCGAAAGCGCAATCGACCCAACTTGAACATTTTGATATTTTGTTCCCAAGAATTTAATAGACTTAGCAATTTCTTGAACAAAATTTTCAAGCGTAATTTCAATAGCATGAAATACCTGACCTTCAAGCTTGTCTTGAGCAAGACCAAATTTCATAATGAATTGTCGTGCTTGGTCTTCTTTAATATTCAAGTTTTGTGTTGCAGATTTAACTAGGCTTGAAATACCTATTGGAATTGTTCGGACAAGCCTTGGTGCACCTTGATACACAATCGACAAATCAGTTGAAATCTCACCCATATCAATAATTAATTGTGCTTGACCATTTTGACTACCCGAATAAAGTGCTCGAGTCATTGCTAGTGAATCAGGCTCGCTCGCAATAACGTTCAAACCTAAACCTTCAACGAATTCCATCTTCTCTTCGCTGAAGTTCTTAGAAGTGCTTGCGAGCAAAATCTCTAGAGAATCTGGGTTAGAAAGAGACTCTCCAAGAAGCGCCCAGTCAACCTGAGCATCATCAATAGCCATCGGAATGTATTGATCAATTTGATAGCTAACGTTTTTTTGCAGTTCCTTAACGTCTTGCTTAGGAACTTCGAAAATTGTTGTGAATGTCTTTTGGGACGGAAGACTAATCGCTACATTTTTCGTTTTAATGTCGCTCTGACCGATCATCGTTGAGATAATTTCTCCCAAACGACGACGACTTTCATCAGAATTACTCAAAACTAATTGAGGGTCGACTGGAGTGTATCCAAGACCAACTAAATTCCAAGAGTTTTCTCCAGCTTTCGAAAGCTGGACGGCACGAATCGCATTCGTTCCAATATCTAACGAGAAGAAATCGCCCACACCTTTAATATTAATCATGCTTACATTTTAACATAAACATAATTAAAAAAATCAAGAGTTTTAACGACTATTAATAACCTCAAAATTATAAGTTAAAGCTAAAAATATGATATAATAATCATTAAGAATTTTTTTATTAAACAAGGAGAAATATGAGTCTAAGTATTGGAATCGTTGGGTTGCCAAATGTTGGTAAATCAACACTCTTTAATGCACTAACAAATAATGATATCTTAGCTGCAAACTACCCTTTTGCAACAATTGAGCCAAATACAGGAATTGTTCCAGTTCCAGACACTCGTCTAAATAAGTTAGCCGAAATTTATGGCTCACAAAAAATTATTCCAGCAACAGTAACTTTTGTTGATATTGCCGGATTGGTGGCCGGAGCCTCAGAGGGCGAAGGATTGGGAAATAAATTTCTCGCAAATATTCGCCAATGCGACGCGATCGTTCATATCGTCCGAGCTTTCGTGAATAACGATATCGTCCACGTATCAAATGAAGTTAATCCAAAAAATGACATTGAAGTTATTAATACTGAGCTAATCCTGGCGGACATCCAGACTATCGAAAACCGGCTGCCAAAGCTTCAAAAGGAAGCTAAAGCTAAGCCAGCTCTCAGAAAACAAGCCGACTACTTGAACAAATTACTTGAACAACTTCAATCTGGGAATGTATTATCAAGTATAAAAGATTTAGATTTAGAAGCTATTGCTGATTTGCACTTGTTAACAGCTAAGCCTGTGATTTACGCTTTCAATGTTGACGAAAAATACATTAACTGATGATGAAAAAGAAAGACGAACTTGCAAAAATGGTTCTACCTGCAAAAATCTATCTTTGTTTGTGCAAAAACTCGAAGAAGAATTGAAAAGGATTAGACGAAAATGATGCAAAAGATTTACTCGAAAGCTATGGAGTAAAAGAAACTGGGCTCAATCAAATGATCCACGCAGCTTACGACACCCTAGGATTACAAAGCTACATGACTGCTGGGCCAAAAGAAGTACACGCCTGGACAATCAAAAAAGGCTGGACTGCACCACAGGCAGCTGGCGTTATCCATACAGATTTCGAAAGAGGTTTCATTGCTGCACAAGTCGTAGATTATAATGATTTAGTGGAGTGCGGTAGCGAACTAGAAGCTAAAAAAACCACGGTAAAAATCCGAACCGAAGGCAAGGACTATGTGATGTCTCCAAATGATGTTGTTGAGTTTTAGATTCAATGTATAAAAACTAAAGACCGATAAATTCGGTCTTTTTATCTACCATCTTCTTTAAAATATAAAAATCTTTCTTGATTGCCTTTTCGTTCCTTTTAACTTCACTATCTCTTTTTGTTTTCTATGTATAAATTATTTGAACGGCACCAATTTTTCAAAAATCTTGAAGGATTTTTCTACGGTAATAGTTATTTTTTACAACACCATTAACAGTCCCGTTTCTTCCCGCTTCAAATTGCGGTTTAACCATTGCCACTATTTTTGTGTTCTTATTAGAAAGGTTTACGACACTTGGAAGAATTTCCTTTATAGATATAAAACTAACATCAATAACCACCACGTCGATTTTCTGATTTGTTTTAAAGTTTCGAATATCAGTTTTCTCATGTAGTTCAACTTTTTTGTTCAATCTTAATTTTGGATGCAACTGATCTGTACCAACATCAACAGAAATAACTTTGTTAGCACCATTCTTCAAAGAATAGTCAGTAAACCCTCCCGTACTCGATCCAACATCTAGAACCGTTTTTTACGAAAATCGATTCGCATTTTTTTAGCCACACTTTCCAGTTTTAATCCTGCTCGCGATACGTATTGAACTTGCTGAAGGATTTTTAATTCAGAATTGACATCAACAAAAAAACCCGGTTTAGTTCTCTTAATACCGTCAACTGTAACTTTACCAAGCTTTATATAGCTTTCAGCCTGGGAGCGACTCTCAACCATTTTTCTGTCTACTAATAGATTGTCTAATCTGATTTTCATATCTTATATTATACTATATTTCTAACATAATTTCTAGTAATCGGATATTGTTCAATATTTTTTTATACAAAAATAAAATAGGCTGAAATTTGAGCCTATTTTTATATTAACCTAATTATTTTTTTGTCGTTCTCGATATTCACCAGTTGAAGTATCAACTGAAATAACATCATTTTCTTTTAATAAATGCAGGAACTTTAACCGTTATACCAGTCTCAAGTTCAGCATCTTTTTAGGACGCTTGAAGTTGTATCGCCCTTTACCACATTCTCAGTATAAACAACTTTAAGCCAAACATTTTTAGGTAATTCAACATTAATTACTTTTCCATCAAAGAATTGAAGATTTAGTTCTTCTGCTTCTTTTAGATAACCTGCAGCATCGTCAATAATATCTTTCGAAAGTTGAAATTGTTCAAATGTTTCCGGATCCATAAAATGGAAATCTTCACCATCATTATAAAGATATTGAACTTTCTTGTTTGTAACTTCTGCAGGCTCAACTTTATCTTGACCTTTAAAAGTTTTAGGCAACAAAGCACCTGTGATAAGGTTTTTAATTTTTAAGCTTACAATACTTCCACCACGACCTACAACTTTTTGGTTATATTCGACTACGCGATATGGTTGACCATCAAGCTGAAAAGACTACACCTTTTTTTAAATCAGTTGGTTGATACATTTTCCTCCTTAAAATATTTTTTTAAAAATAAATCTTCCCCACCCAGTTTTGAGCGAGGAAGATTCGAAAAATTTAATTAAGCATTTGTTACGAATGCCAACAATGCCAAATGACGTGCACGTTTGATAGCAACTGTCAATTGTCGTTGTTGTTTAGCGCTCAAACCAGTTTTTTTGTAGCTGGCTCAATTTGACCATAGATGTTTACAAATTTTTGCAAAGTCTTAACATCTCGGTAATCAAAATACGCTGGGATTTCTCGTTTAAATCGTTTAGCCATTTTAACTCCTTTTTAAATTTAGAATGGGATATCAGATAGATCAATTGGCTCATCTGAAAAGTCGTCGCTAACAGTTGGCTCTTCAGCTTTAGCAGTAGGAGCAGAACTTCCACCACGACTACCATCACTAACAAAACTAAATTCTTCAACTACAACATCAATTGCGCTTCGATTCTTTCCGGTATCTTTATCTTGCCAAGTTCGTTGTTGCAAACGACCACTCACTAGCAATTGGCGACCTTTCGAAACATATTTCGAAATTGTTTCACCAGTCTTTCCCCAAGCAGTACAGTTAATAAAACTTGTTTCTTCTTGGCGTTCACCATTGGCGTTATTCCAAGTTCGGTTGATTGCAAGAGTGAAACTTGCTAGATTTTGACCACTTGGAGTTGTTCGAAGTTCTGGGTCTGCAGTTAGATTTCCCATTAGTATTACTTTATTAAAAAGCCATAATTCTATCCTATTCTTAAAAAAATTATTTTTTTCTTCTGATTCTACAACTGGTCGCTCTTCTGCTTTTAACAAGCAAATATCGCAAAACTTCGTCAGTAATATTCAAAGTGTTACTAATTTTTTTAGTGGTGCAGTTGCTGGAAGTTTTAGATCCATAGCAACATAAGTTGCAAAATCTTGACCTTTAATTGTGTAAGCAAGTTTTTTTCTTACCCCAGTTGTCTTCTTTTTGCAATTTCACCGCCATTAGCAGCAACCAAACCTCGAATTTTATCTAGAACTTTATCAAGATCGTTTTTCGAAATCTGGATGAATAAGAACTGTAAGTTCGTAATCCTTCATTTTTACTCCTTTGGTTAAAGCCTATTCTTTCAAATAAGCTGAGCTAATATTCTTTTAAATTATATCATTTTTAAAAGAGAAAAATCAAGAAAAACATTGCTAAACTATCATTTTTTTTAAAAAAACATATCTTTCGAAAAATAAAAAAATCGGCGAATTATTCACCGATTTCTTCATAGCTAGAAACAAGCACTTGGCGTGGCTTTGAGCCATTTGGTGGACCAACAATTCCACGATCCTCCATTTCGTCAATTAATTTCGCAGCACGACCATATCCAATTCCAAGACGTCGTTGCAAATAGCTCGTTGAAGCCTTTCTTGCCTCAATGACGAGCTTAACAGCTGTTTCAAAGGTTTCATCCGTAGAAGAACTTCCACCGCTCATCACTACTCCGCCCATAGCTCCAGGTTGAACTTGTTGTGAGATAACTTCATCATTATATTGAGGTGGCCCCTGCGAACGAATGAAATTTGTAACTCGCAAAACTTCTTCATCTGTAACCCAAGCACCCTGAACACGCTTTAAGTTTGGCGCACCGTTCATATAAAACAGCATATCACCGTTTCCAAGAAGTTTTTCAGCACCACCACGATCGAGAATCGTTCTAGAATCACCGTTTGCTGCAACTTTAAATGCGATTCGGCTAGGAACATTTCCTTTAATCAAACCAGTCACAACGCTAACAACTGGCTTTTGAGTTGCCAGAACAAGGTGAATTCCAACAGCACGAGCCTTCTGCGCAATTCGCACAATCATAGCTTCAACATCCTTTGATGCCGCCATCATCAAGTCGGCAAGCTCATCCACAACAATTACGATATAAGGTAATGGCTCAAGCAATTTAGGCTCCTCACCCTCTGGTGTTGATTTTTTAATCTTCTCGTTTTTTGAAATCACATGCTTGTTATAGCTTTTAATTTCTTTGATTTTTTCATCAGCCAAAACACGATACCGACGTTCCATCTCGTTTACCGCCCACTTAAGAGCCGAAAGCGCTTTTTCGGAATCGTTAATAATTGGCGTTAACAGATGCGGAATATCCTCATAAGCTGTCATTTCCACAACTTTCGGGTCAACCATAATTAGCTTTAACTCACTTGGTGAATGTCGATAAAGTAAGCTTGTAAGCAGTGCATTCATCATAACAGACTTACCAGAGCCTGTTTGACCAGCAATCAAAAGGTGTGGCATTTTCGAAAGATTACCCACAACTGGGTGACCAGCGATATCTTTACCAATTGCAAAAGTTAATGGATCTCGAGCGTTTCGCCATTCTTTAGAATCTAAAACTCCAAAAAGTCGAACATCAGCAGATTTTAGATTTGGAATCTCCACACCAACTGCTCGTTTTCCTGGAATCGGTGCTTCAACACGAATTGATTCTGCGGCTAAATTTAGCGCAATATTATCGCTAAGATTTTCAATTCTGCTTAGTTTTACACCACTCTGCGGAACTAAAGTATATTGTGTTACTCGCGGACCAATATTTGCGGCTTCCATTTCAACATCAATATTAAATTCGCTAAGCGTATCTTTAATTGTTCGTGCGTTCTGCTCAACATCGCCAGCATCGGCCGGGTTTTGTGAATGCTCCAACAAATCGAAACCCGGCGCTTGCCATTTCGAATCATCGAAAATTGGCGCATGGTTTTCAGCTTTTTTTCAAATCTTCAGCGGAAGTTTCTTTGGCTTTCGAAATTCGCATCAAGCCCTTTTTCTCTTTCTGCTCAGCCTTTTCACGTGATTTTTTATCCAAAACTGCAACACCTGCGTTTAGTTTAATTTCTGGCTTTTCGGTATTATTCAAATCTTCAGCCTTTTTTTCGAAAGCATCGCTTCTTTGGCTTTTTTTCAAAGACTTTAGCATTTTTTTAGATTCATTAGCAAAAATCGCTAGTCTTGAGCATCTCACTAATTTTCTTAATCACAACTATTGGCGAAACTCGCAAAAATTGAAAGCAACGTAATTGAAATCAAAAAGTAAATAAATAATCGCCGCAACAACAGAGTTCACCATTGCTAACATAATTTTATTCGAAATTTCACCGCTCCAACCGCCATAATGCATTCCAGCAGAAGCTCTGAATAATCCAAAAAATCCACTAAGCCAGAATAAAATGAGTACAAGACCAAAAGTATTTAAGCCTGGAAAACGGTTTTGTTCATCACGAAAAATTTCAACCGAAATAAAGATTAAAACTGCCGGCACAAAAAATGCAGCCCACCCCATAAAACCAAGAAATCCTTGGTGAATTGCTGTAAGCGCCGCACCGCCAGCACCAAACCAGCTCAAAATTAAGAAAAATGAAAACGCAATCAAAAGAACCGCACTAACTTGCGACCAAAATCCAGCCGGCAAAACGCTTTGTTTTGGAGCCGGGGCTTTTTTAGCTTTGCTTTTTTTCACTTGTTTTTTAGCCATAATCTTTTTATATTATATCACAAAAAAATATTTTTTTCGAAAAACTTATTTTTTTAATGGTTTAAAAATATTGCTAGCTCAATTAATGTTGATTCAATCATTGCCCAAACATCGACATTTTCACTTTTAATAACTTCATCAATTTGCGAGATTTTCGAAACAATTACTGCAAGTTGTTGATTACTTATATTTTGCGCAAAATTATCGAGTTTCCCTAAAGCCCAAGAGTTCGCGCCAATCTCTTTTGCAATTTCTGCCGTTGTTTTACCCGAACTTTTGCCAATTTTTAAGGCTGAAAAATTAAAAACTTGTGTCGAGATTAAAGCCCAAAAACTTATAGGCACCCTCTTCCCCATCTGTTATTTTTTTAATTTCGAAATTTCTTTTTTTGCAAACCTGAAACATCGCCCGAAAGCATCATTTCGAAAACCGCAAAAGCATTACTTTCAACATTTTGCGGCACAAATTCACGAATATTTTGCTCGTTCGCTTCACCAATTAGCGCCATTTTTTCGATCGCATCACGAATCGACCATTCACTCAATCCAACCCATGAAATTAAGAAATTTGCCGTTTTGTTATCGATTTTTCAACCCAAGTTTTTTTACCGAAAGCGCGCGCAAATTCAACCAAATTCTTAGAATCTTTAGCGGCAATAGCCTTAAATTCATAAAAGCTCAACAATTTTTCGAAATTGATTTATAAACAGTTGATCGCTTATCGATTTTATCTTCAATAATACACAAATGAACATCGGTAGAAATCCGCGGAAGAATTTCACCGAGATTTTGCCAGATTTCAGAATTATCACTTAGATTTCGAACATAAACAAACCGCTTTTCCGCCAAAAGGCTAATTCCGCAAATTAAATTAACAAAATCACTTTTCGAAAGCCCATCGATTTCTTGTTTTTGAATCTCGAATCCAGATTTTTCAGCATTCTTTTTCATTTGAGCGAGTTTTGCAGTTCGCTCATAAGAATTTTCACCATAAAGAACTGTTATTTTTCCACCAATCATTATTTTTCAAGCCCTTTCTTTATTTTTTGGCAATTTGGGCAAAAATGCGTACCTCGACCGCCAACTCGAATTTTCGAAATTTCTGTTCCGCATCTTTTGCAAGGTTGGCCGTCCTTGTGATAAACCGCAGCATATTCAAGATAATTTCCGCGCGAACCATCAGCGTTAACATAGTTTCGATCTGTTGAACCGCCCTTTTCGATTGATTTATTCATCACAAACCGAATAGCTTCGTGCAGTTTTACAAAATCAGATTCTGAAAGATATTCGATTCGAGTTTCAGGATGAATTTTTGCTCGCCACAAAGCTTCATCGGCATAAATATTCCCCACACCCGCAATAACACTTTGGTCTAAAAATTGCTGGCTTGACCATACTTTTTCTTTTTTTCTTGAAAGTTGCTTCTTTAAAATTTCTACCGTAAAATTATCTTCTAGCGGTTCTGGCCCTAATTTTTTTGGAAAAATGGTAAAAGTTCAACTTCAAAATCTGGCAACAATTTCATATAACCAAATTTGCGTTGATCATTAAAAAATAATTTCGTTCCGTCTTCGAAATCAATTTCAACACGAGTTGATTTATTCGGTAGATCATTAAGAAAGTCTTCATTCGGGTGACCGGCGCCCCAGTTCTCTTCGCCCCGATAAACCATTTGCCCTGTCATTCGAAGATGAGTCACAAGCGTATATTCATTATTTAATTTTTAAAATAATAGCTTTTCCTCGACGACTAACTTTTCGAAATCTCAGCACCAACCATAAAATCTTTAACATCTTTTTGGTGCATTTGGAAAACTTTTAGGCCAATCGTGTTTTACTTTCGAAAATTTTCTTTTTCAAGATTAACCGATTCAATCCTCTAACAACAGTCTCTACCTCTGGTAATTCTGGCATTAATCCTCCTTAAATTCCTTTGAAAAAAATCTTCCCAATTTTTTTATAAAAAAATCCCTGGATTCCCACTTTTTTTGGGCGGCTTCAACATTTAAAAATCGAATCATCAAAAAAGCTATTTCGCTCGGTAGAACATTACTCTTTTTCAATTGCGATTTTTAAAAATTCTTGAATTTGGTTTAGCACACCCAACTTCACCAGATAACACTAAAAAAATCAAAAAGTTCTGCTTGCTCTTTCCTGGGAAAAACTCATCAAATTGATATTGTGCGACATTAGAAATAATTCCAATTTTTAGGCCATTAGCCTTCTGTTGACGGATAAAATTTAAAAGATTTTTATCTTTTTTCCAGACATATTCAAAAATACGTTCTGAAGAAGGCTGGCGTAATACCAGCACTCCAAAACAATCGAAAAATAGAACTTTAGCGTTTGTTCTCATTAATTCCAAGATCGCGCACAATTTGCTCATTTCCCGGAACCTGCGAAATAAACAAATTTTGAAGTTGTTTATTGTTTGCTAATAATGAACCTTTAGAGCCGGTGCAAGTCGTCGTCCAGAGATGCTTTTGCACATTATCGTCTTTCAAAATTGAGAAATCATAAAGGTGTCCCGTAGCACAAACCCCGGCAAGATCATCGGCCGCACCGCTAAATGCAACACCCTTCATCATGTTAGCCTTATTAAGCGCATTCACAAATTGAGTATACGACTCTGAATTATTCCCCAAATTCACTTCCTTAATAACTTCGTCGAGATATCCTTTATAAGTTATTAGCTTACGGTAAGTTGGAGATACTTCAACAGTATAAGATCGAAAGTTTTCTTGAGCCACGATTGGTCCTCGAACCGCCATTTTAACACTACGGTTCTGTTCAACACTTAATAAATCTTTAACCGACTTATCCTCTTCTTTCGAAGAATCATCTCCAGCTTGCTGTGATTGATTATTATTTCCGCCGTTCATAAACGCATTCACTACTGTGACAACAGTTATGATCGAAAGAATCGCAATCGCGATAATTAGCAAGATTGGTGCAATTCGTATAAGTTTTTCCTTCATTTTAAACCTTTCTCCACCACTTTAATCCAAATACTCATGAAGTTTTTTCGAATCTTTATGCTTCTTCAGCTTCATCAATGCCTTTGCTTCAATTTGACGGATTCGTTCACGAGTAACTGCAAATTCAAGGCCAACTTCTTCGAGCGTATGGCTTTTTGTACCATTCAACCCAAAACGCATTTCAAGGATTTTGCGCTCACGATCTGAAAGTGTTGAAAGAATATCGCGAACTTGCTCTTTTAGAAGTTGAACTGTTGCTGATTCTTCTGGGCTTGCGGTATCTTCGTCTTCAATAAAATCACCCAAAGTTGACTCTTCACCTTCTTCACCATCGCGGCCAATTCCCGCATCCAGCGAAGTAATATCTTGCTTGATCTTCTGGATATATTCAACTTTCAACATCCATATCCATCTCTTTAGCTAGCTCTTCATTGGTTGGTTCACGATTAAGTTCTTGTGTTAATCGGCGAGAAGTTCGCATAAGTTTATTGATTGTTTCAACCATGTGGACAGGAATTCGAATAGTTCGCGCCTGATCAGCGATCGCACGAGTAATTGCCTGTCGAATCCACCAAGTTGCGTAAGTTGAGAACTTGAAACCTTTGCTTGGATCAAATTTATCTACGGCGCGAAGAAGACCAGTGTTTCCTTCTTGAATTAAATCAAGCAAGTCCAACCCACGGCCAGAGTATCGTTTTGCAATCGAAACCACAAGGCGCATATTAGCTTCCGCCATTTTATCTTTTGCCTTTTGGTCACCTTCCATCGCTTTTTTGGCAAGTTCAGTTTCTTTTTCAAGTGAAAGGAGTGGGATTTTACCAATCTCACGCAAATACATCCGAACGCTATCATCTGTTATATCATCAGAATATGAACTATTTATTAGATCTTCGTCTGCTATATTTTCTTCGTCTTCATTTGTAAGATCTTCAAAATCCGGCTCAAATTCATCAAGAGATACCGTTGCATCAACAACACCATCTTCGTTTAAGATTTCTTCTGGAAGTTCCTTCTTGCTTTTACCTTTTGCCACTATTTAGCTCCTTATTTAGTTCAATAATCTTACTTAAAATCTTCGTTTTTAAATTTTCATCACCCTGAATTTCAGCATTTTCAAGTTCAGCTTGAAGATTCTCTTTTTGTGTTCGCAAATTTTCAGTTTTAACTTTCTGAATCAAACGCTTCATCTCATCGGTTGCACTTTCTTTAATATTTCCGAGCCGTTCGTCAGCTTTTAATAGTAGTATTTTAACATATTCATCAAAGCTTTTCAATAGCTCCATATCTTCAGATTTCAATATTTCTAGAATTTTTATTCCGCTGTTCGCCGTGTAGAGAATTCTCTTTTAAATCACTCAACATTTTAGCGAGCCGAGGGCTCCTTAATTGCAAGCGCAAGCAAATCATCTTCGTACAAAAAAATCGTCAACAAATTTCTTATCTGTTTTTCAATTTTTCACCCGTTTTTTTAGTTTTTTTCAGGCTTCTTTTCTTCACCAATCTTATTAAGCAACGTCGCTTTCGAAACACCAATTCTTTTCGAAATCTCATTAATATAAAAATCTTTTTTTCCACAGGATCATTTAAGTTTTCCACAAGTTTAAGTGCAATTGTGGAAAAGTCTTTTTTACCCTTCGCAGTTGAAATATCTAGCCTCTTTTGATATTGATCAAAGACCCACTCCATTGCTGGCTGCGGATTCGCAATTGATTTCTTCCATAGTTCTACATCTTTTTGAATTAATTCATCCGGATCTTTTGCTTGGCCTGCAGATTGATCTAATGTAATAATTGAAAGCTCGACCCCAGCTTGCTGACCTAAAGAAATAGCTCTTTCGGTGGCGTTGATTCCAGCTTGATCGCTATCAAAACAGAGGCGGATATCATTCGAAAATCGACTAAGCGCCTTGAGATGATTCACTGTCATAGCCGTTCCAGCCGTGGCGACCACATTTCTTACATCCACTTGATGGCTCGAAATTACATCCATATTCCCTTCAACAACCACCGCAAAACCAGTTTTTCGAATCTCATTTTTAGCTTGCGAAAGTCCAAAAATATTCGAAGACTTATCATAAAGTAGAGTTTGTGGTGTGTTCAAATATTTGGGAGCATTTGGTTCGTCATCTATAATCCTGCCAGTAAACCCAACCGGCTCACCACTAGCATCTTTTTAATGTAATTACCATTCGGTTTCGAAAAATATCACCACCAAACCGATTTAAAAAGCCCTGCGTCACGAATATCATTCAACGAAAAAAACCTTTTTTTAAGTAAAAAGTTCGTTAATATTTTTTTGGCCGTTTGGCGCATAACCCACTTTAAAATCTTGCACAATTTCTTTCGAGAGTTTGCGTTTTTTTAAAAAACATAGTTCAAAGCTTTTTATCACGAATCAACATATGCTGATAAAAATTAGAACTTATTTGTAAAATTTTTCGAAGGCGTTCTTTCTTTTCGGCAATTTCTTTAGAGCGTTTCGAGTTAAATGTTTCAATCTCAACACCCGCTTTTCGAGCCAAAAATTCTAATGCTTCACGAAAATTCATTCCCTCGACTTCCATGATAAAAACCAAAAAAATATCACCGCCTTTTCCAGATGAAAAAAATCGTGCCAAATTTGCTTATCCGGACTAACAATAAAACTCGGAGTTCGCTCATTCGTCCAGGGACTAAGCGCCTTAAAATTGCGCCCCGTTCGCTTGAGCTCAAGATATTCGCCAGCTAAATCTTCAATACTTATTCGCGATTTAATTTCTTCTCTGGCATCGTTCATGTTTATATTATACCACGGGTCGAAAAAATATTCTAAAAAATACCGTTTCTTGATTTACTAAAAGTTAAAAGTGCTAAAATAAAAAAATCAGAAAAAGGAAAAAAATAAAATGGAAACAATCGAAAAAAACTTACAGCCGAAATTATGGCCGATCCACAGAATTCTAGCTACACAAAACAAGGAATTAAACCGCTCTTTACAATTCCAAAAACTGCACGCATTAACATTGTTGGCCAAGCGCCAGGAATACGCGCACAAGAATCAGGGCTATATTGGAATGACCCAAGTGGTGATAATCTTCGAGAATGGCTTGGCGTAAGTAAAGAACAGTTTTATAATTCAGGATTATTTGCTGTTGTTCCGATGGATTTTTATTTTCCTGGACACGGAAAATCAGGCGATTTACCACCAAGAAAAGGTTTTGCTGAAAAGTGGCACAAGCGAGTTCTTGCTCTCGCTCCAGATATAGAATTAACAATTTTAATTGGCAATTACGCCCAGCATTATTATCTTAATCAAAAACCGTCTGATAAACTAACTGAAACCGTTAAAAATTACAAATCTTATCTTCCGAAATATTTTCCACTCGTCCATCCTTCGCCTCGCAATAATATTTGGCAAGCAAAAAACCCTTGGTTTAAAGACGAAGTGATTCCAGATTTACAAAAAAATAGTTCAAGAAATTATCAACAAATAAAAATAAGCCGCCTTTTTCAAAAAAAGCGGCTTTTAGAATATTTTACTTCTTGTAGTTCTCAAGTTGTTTCGAAGATTCTTCAAGATTTTTCTCAATCTTTGCATACATTTTTTTCTGTACAGAACCTGCTGTCTTTTTATGACGAACAATCAAGTTTTTAACACGAACTAACTGATAGGCCATTTCACGAGAATAAACTTCGTCAATCGTAGCATTCAAAAACGCATCATCAAGAGTTGTATCAAGCTTATTAAAATCAGTTTCAGTTTGCTTATAAATTTCTGATTTCTTTCTTGAATCACCACGCGGAACATCAATTTTCTTACTCTTCATGTATTCTGTTAAGATTTGCTCATCAGAACTGAGTGAAATATTGATTCCGGCATTAACGGCTGCCAAGTCTGAACTTTTAATTTTCTTTTGATACGTCCCAGTAATTTCTTTAAGCTTCACAACGTTATAATAAGCCCGAAGAACTTTCTGCGTAGAATCATCACTTTTTCCAGCAGTTGCAATAATGAAAATTGCAAAGAATAGCGCAATTGCAAGTGCGGATGCAACCAAAATCTTACCCTTTGTCCAAAACGGAACAGCCTTTTTAGGCGAGATTTTATTCAAATACTCAACGGTATACGGATTCTCAGATGCAGAGCTACCGTTATAGTTTTGATTTGGCATTAAATTTGGAGCAGCAGACGGATTCTGCACTGGTTGCCGTGGATATTGAGGTTGGTTTTGATACCCATTTGGATATTGCGGATAATTTTGTTGAGCACCATAGTTTTGATACGGAGCACCAAACTGCTGTTGATTCTGATCAGCAGGAAATTGCCCATTTTGAGCAAACTCATTTGGATATCCACCATAGTTTTGTTGTTGTGGATACTGATTTTGAGGAAAATTATTCGGTTGAACACCATAATTTTGGTCGTTCTGATTCCAGTCTTGATTTGGTTTCATATTACTTATGATTATACCAAATTTATATTTTTTTCGCAAATGAAAAAAGGCCTCCTTTCGAGGCCGAGAAGATTTTTACCACCGATCGTCTGCATAACGACGATCTTCTTGATGCGCAACACAAGGAGCACTTCCATCGAATGCACAAAAGCATGCAGTTTGCGCTCGCCATGCCGGCTCACTTTCACTACCATTCCTATTACCGTCAACGTCAACTCGTCCAGACAACCGTGCTAACTGCCCATCATTATTTCTGTTTCCATCAACAGCATATCCTCGTCCAGACAACCGTGCTAACTGCCCATCATTATTTCTGTTTCCATCAACAGCATAATGCTCATTTGGGCTATTATTCGTCCTGTTCTGAGTAGGAGCCTTTACCCCACATTTCGTTTCGCTATATGCAGTGTGGTGGTCAATAATTCTTCTTCTTGTCATATAAGGTACCACGTTTAAAGCCCGCACGGCTATAATTTCCCCAAAAAGAGGTAATTACTATATTACCATATAAATATTTTTTTGTCAATGGTTAACTACTCACAAGCTAATCGATAACTTAGTCGCAACAAGTCGCAAAGCTCATCGGCTGCAACTTGCCCTTGCCCAATAATCAAATTCCAATCACGCTCGTTCATTAATTTAGAAGGGACCACGCTCTCCTTTTCGCGCAAAATTCGCGCCAATTGCGCACCAGTTTTCATTTCAACGTTTAATGGTTTTGAGCCATCATGGATAATTGCAAAAATTGCTTTCGATTCTTCACCTTCTGCAATTTTCGAAAGAATCTTTTCACCAGTCTCACGCTCAAAATCACCAAGCTCACCAGCCATTTTTTCTTGCCAAATTTTTTCTAATTTATCGAAATTAACTTCAAAAAAATTTCAAGCTTATTTTCTTCATCTTTTTCGAACTTCTGCCGCATCAAAAGTTAACAAAAAAATCTCTAATTTCATCTTGATTCATTATTTTTTTCACCTTTTTTTAAATAAAAATTTCAACTCTTCAATCGAACCGCGAATATCATCCAGCGCACGGTGATTTTCGGGCTTAGCAAAAACCCGTTTAAACTTGGCGCTCATCACAACTTTCCACGCCGAAACATCTAGCATTCGATAATGCAACATTTTTTTCAAGTTTTTTTCCATTCCGCACGAATAAATCGGCGATCTTGGTGAATTGAATTTCCACCCAAAAGAATTTTCTCGCCATTCGTAAAGTTCTTCCCCAAAGTTTTTCTTCTACAAATTTAATTAAGTCCGCTTCAACTTCTTGTGAATTTTTTTAGTAGCACGAGAGTTTTGCAATTTTTAAAGCATCGCGCGTTTCACTAAAAGTATCCCAAAAACTCGCCAACCATTCGGCTTTCGAGTGTTTTTCATCAACTTTAACTGCACTTTCAAAAGTGGCAATTTCATTAAAAATCCCAGTCTGTCGCAATTGCGGCAACTTCTAAAATCCGATCTTTTGCGGATCAAGACCAGTCATTTCTAAATCAATCCAAAGAATTTTCGCGTTTTTCATTGTTTAAATTATATCATTTTTAGTAGAATAAGCAAAAACTAATCTAAAATTCCAAAAATCTTCAAGCTTTTTAGAATTTGAAATATCAAAATCGGCAATTTTTGTGCGCCGAAGTTGCGAACAAAAACGCCCGCAACCCAAATTTTCACCCAAATCTTCCGCTAGTGAACGAATATAAGTCCCACTTGAAACATGCGTGCGAACTTTTAGTTTTGGAAAATCATAACTTAAAAATTTCGAAATCAAAAAAATTTCAACCGTGCGTTTAGGAATTTCAAAATCTTCACCCTTTCGCGCTAAATCGTAAGCGCGCTTACCATCAATTTTAATCGCGCTAAAAGCTGGCGGCGTTTGTTCAATTTTTGCCCAAAAAGTTAGTTTTGATTTCTTTTTTTCAATCTGTTCGAAAGTTGGAATTTCAAAATTTTCACATTTCGAAATCTCGCCTTCAGGGTCACCCGTGCTGGAAATTTGGCCAAGTGTAAATTCAGCCTCATAGACTTTATCAAGCTTAGTGAGGCTCATTGCATTTTTAGTTTCTTTACCGTATAGCAAAACTAAAAAGCCCGGTCGCAAAAGGGTCGAGCGTTCCTGTGTAGCCAACTTTTTATTTTTTTACCAAACTCATTTTTTTAGCACACGGCGAATTCTTGCCACAACACCAAAGCTAGTAATTCCAGCGGGCTTATCAATTAAGATTCGCCCGCTATCGTTTTCGAAAAATGCCATTTTACATTCCTGGAATTCTAAACTGTGATGGATCGTTAGGGTAAATTTGATCCGTCATTATTTTATCGCCACTATTTTGTGCACCCATTGCCGGCTGTTCTGCCGGACTTGGAGTTACGTCGAAATTTGGAATTTCTGGCGGCATTGGCATAGTGTTAAAATCTGGCATAGCTGGCGGCATTGGCATTGCAAAATCGTTTGAATTTTGCGCTGGATTATTCGCCGCATACTGCTCGCTTGAAATTGGATTGCTTGATTCGAAATTTGAAAGAGGTTGAACTGGTGCAGCCTGCGCATAAGCGTTAGTTTCGGGTATAAAATTGCTATTATCTTTTGGCTCTTCGTAAACCGCATTCTGAGTTTGTTTACGATTTAAAATATAATCGTTATCTTCAGGGTTTGAGGTTGCGGCAGTATTATCTTCTCGCTTAATTCCACTAGGTGAATATGGCTGAGCGCCCATTAAGCCGCTGACAATTTCTGCATTATCCTTAGGGTGATAATATTCATCGCCCTGTTTGTTCTTGCGCTGGAGCTTCTTTTGGTTCAGCAACTGGTGCTGGTGTAGCTTCAACTGCTGGTTGCGCTGGAGCTTCAAAAGCTGGAACAGAAATCTCAGTTTGTTGAGCTGGTTCAAAAACTTGCTCTTGAACTGGAGCTTCAGCAATAAACGCATTCGGATTTTCGAAAGGCTCGCTAGCTGGAATTTCTGGCGCATAGTTTTTAATTGGCGCTTCAACTAAACCTTCTACACTTTGAGCTGGAGCTGGTTCTTGAATTTCTTGTTGAACTGGCGCATCGTTATTTTGTTCTTGCGCTGGAGCTTCTTTTGGTTCGGCAACTGGTGCTGGCGTAGCTTCAACTGCTGGTTGAGATGGAGCTTCAACTACAGGCTGAACTGGAGCCTGAGGAATAAATTCTTCTTTTTGAGCAGACTCTTCTTTAGGCTCTTCAACTGCCTCTTTAAAATCTTCTTGAGGTTGTTCAGGTTGTTCAGCTTCTTCATCTTCAGAATCTCCATCCTCAAGTTCTGAGAAAGCATTAACTCCAGTGTTAATATTTTTTAGGTCGTTAAGCGACTCTTCGAGTTCCTCTTCATTATCTTTTTCTGGTTCTTGAGATTCTTCTTTGGCTTTTGCTTCTTCATGAGCAATTACAAAAGCACCATCACGTTTTTTTGTTCGGTTTTCGAAACTTGCTTTTTATCTTCTTTTTCACCAGAAAGCTCTTCGAGTGCTTCTTCCATTTTTAGCATTTTTTTCTGAACGGCAAATTCGCCCGCTTTTTCTTCAGCTTCACGAATCTTCGAAATAACAAGTTGCTGGTCAGCGCCAGACGCAATAAGTTTCGAAGCAAGGCCCATAATTTCAGCCGTTACTTTCGAGTTTGAGAATCGATCAGTTTCTGCAACAATTCCAGTCAGGAGCGCAGTAGCAACTGATTCAGTAAGATTTTTTTTGCCAATAGATTCAATAATTTGAACAGTAATTTCACTTAAAGAACTTGCACTTTCATCGTGCCAGTTAATTCCGTTAAGATTTGTTTGGTTTTCGCCAACAGTTAAAATTCCCACTGAAGCATCGTGAAAAATTCGACCATGTGCCGCTAAAGCACCATCAAGTCGATCTTGGCTTTCAACGTTTAGCGCCAAAACAAAATCAATATTAAAATCACCTTGTTCGAATTCGAGATCTTTTTCAGAAATCACCGAACGATACGGCGTAATGAAAAATTTTAACGTGATCGCCAACAAGTTTGTAGCGTAAATGATCGGCTTTTTCTTTATTTAAAGCAATAATAAAATCACGTAAAGAATCGACCGAATGTTCGAAAGTTTTTTCTGGGCGCAAGAAAGTTAGCGCATCTGGCATTTCACCACTCGCAACTGCTGTTGCATGCTTGCCTGAATTGTTTATTGCAAGCGTCAACGCCAAAAGCTGATGAAAGTTCATCAACACTTGGGTTATCATTTACCGCAATTAGAATACTTTCTGATTCTTTCAACTTTGCGATAATCTGCTCTTGAGCATTATTTTTTTGACATTTGTTTATTGAATCCTATTGTTTATTTTTTTATAATTTATAGCCCTATATTAGCATAATCGTAATAAAATGTCAATAGTTTATTTTGAAATACTTGCTTTTTTTCTTTCGAAATACTGTATAATCGATGTTGAATTGTAAATAACAACCTAAAAAGAAGGACATTAAATGCCAATTATTAAATCTGCTGTAAAGCGAATGCGACAAACCGCAAAAACGACGCGAACGCAACGTTGGAATTAAAAAGATATCAAAGGTGCAGTTAAAGCTTTTGTTGCTGAACCAAGCGCAAAAAAACCTTTCGAAAGCACAAAGTGAACTTGACAAAGGCTGTTAAAAAAAGGTCTTATCAAGAAAAAAATACAGCTGCTCGCCGAAAAAGCTTCTCTTGCCGCTGCTGCAAAAAAAGCTGGTGTAAAACTTGTTTAATTCAATAAAATAAAAATCGCTCTATCTTGGGCGGTTTTTATTTTTCTTTTTTTCAAAAAAACTTGACAATTCTACTCAAAAAAATGCTATAATTTAAAAAGATTTACCCTTTTGGTAAAAAAATAGAACATTTGGAGGACTTAATTATGTCGCTAAAAGAGCAATTGGCTGCAGAAAAAGAATCTGCCTTAACTTATGATAACATCACTAAGCAGGTAGAAGACGTTCTAGTAAAGGCTGCTAAGGATGGTAGATCAAGTGTAGTCATCTACCTTGATGATGAAGACGATTACAAAACACAAGTCGTGTGTGATTTCCTAAGCCAGGAAGGAATTGACTTCAAAAAGGCTTACGAGTCATACACAACGACTCAATTACCTTACATTGACACGCATATGGGCGGTTATGAGGGTGTCGACCCTAATAAACCAGTCCCTGTGATTAAACATCGATTTGAAGGCGTTCGTGTGTTTTTATAATCAGAATGGAGGACAAGTCTATGTCATTCAAAGACCAATTAGAAGCGACCGTACAAAAAGGGCGCGATTGCAATGCTATCACAGCTGAAGTCAAAAAAACCTTACTTGAGGCTGCTCAAAAGGGTGAATCTAGCGTTTTCCTACCACTTACCGATGAATATGGTTATAAGGTGCGCGTCATTGAACATTTCCTTGAAAATGAAGACATCAAATTCAAAAAGATTTATGATTCGCGTAAAGTTGAGAAGACAAATTATCTCGACCCACATATGGCCTTTTACCAAGAAGCACTTGCTCGAAATGGTGGTAAAACTACTTATGTCTACATGGATACAGAGTATACCTTTAAGGGTATTCGTGTATTTCTTTAGAAAGGTCATCGAAAAAACAAAACCCGCAGAAATTTGCGGGTTTTTAATTTTTTCGAAAATTATTTTACCACTTTGAATCACTCATAGAAAGTGAAGGCTTAACCTCAAGCTCGAGCGGATCTTTTGGTTTGCTCAAAACTGCTTGAAAAGCGCCCAATGTTGCCACCATCGCAGCATTGTCGGTGCAAAGTTCCGGTGGAGTGAAAATCACCGATTCGGTAATTTATCTGAAACTCGCTTAACTAATTCTTCCCTTAACGCTGAATTTGCCGCCACACCGCCGGCAATCACAACTGTTGTTGGTGCGAAATCTTTCACCGCAAGCTCAAGCTTATCAACCAAAGTTTCAACCGCTGTTTTTTGAAAACTTGCCGCAAAATCGTTTCGTTGCTGTTCACTGAGTTTTGCCGCTAATTCGAAAGAAGGAAAATTAAAGTCAACGCCAACTTCTTTTTGAACTGCTCGCAAAACGGCCGTTTTTAAGCCCGAAAAGCTAAAGTCATACTTCCCTTTTAAGCGCGCTTTTGGCAACTTATATTTTGAAGAATCTCCGTTTTGTGCTGCTTTCGAAATTGCCGGACCTCCCGGATAAGGCAAACCGATAATTTTTGCAACTTTATCGAAAGCTTCACCAACCGCATCATCTTGAGTTTCGCCCAAAATTTGATAATCGCCGTGAGCCTTAAACAAAACAATTTGCGAATGACCGCCCGACACGACTAGCGCTAAAAATGGAAACTTTGGCGGTTTTTCGTTCAAAAAATTCGCGTAAACATGAGCTTCAACATGATGAATTGGATAAAAAGGTTTATTGAAAATTCGTGCATAAGTTCGCGCAGTTAATGTGCCGACCAAAAGCGAACCAATTAAACCTGGCGCATAAGAAACGGCAATTCCATCGAGATCTTCAAAAGAAACACCGGCGCGCGCGAGCGCTTTTCGAACTACAGGATTCGCATATTCAATATGTGAACGCGCCGCCACCTCAGGAATCACACCACCAAATTGCGCGTGAATATCAATCTGTGAATGAACCACACTTGAGAGTAAATTTAATCTTGGCGAACTTTCGCGCGTGATTTGATTCGCATCAAATTCAACCACGGCTGCCGCGGTTTCATCGCAAGTGCTTTCAATTCCTAATACTTTTCATAATTCTATTTTTACTACCTTTTTAATATTTTTGGTCAATTTTTTTAGATTTTTACTCTCGAAAAAGAAAAAAACCGCCCAATTTTTGAGCGATTTCTTTATTTTGCACTTCCCTATTTTTGAATTTTCGTACGATTTTTTTCGCAGTCGGCAAGAACGAATTCCAGATGAAATATGTTTTCGAAATCGGAAAAATCCAAAGTTCCCACTAAAGCATATTTTTCATGATGCGCAAAAACCAGCTTTGAATTTCGAAATCCCATCATTCAAAAGACCATTGAAGTCGTATCTTTTCACACCACGTTTTTTCATTTCAAGCATTGCTGTCCACTTTAAAATGTAGTTAGCACGCACTTTTTGACCCGTTTCAGTCACGCCACCATAAAGTTCAAACGAAGTGCAATTGCTTTGCGCAAACCACAAAAATGCAACCATTTCTTGAGTTTGACTATTTTCGAAAGCTTGTCCCTGCTCTTCACTCGAGTTTACATCTATAAATGCACCAAAAATTGGCGAATTTTCACCCATTTTTTTATAGAGGTCGTGGTAATATTTTTTAGGGTGAATTGCAAAACCAGCACGCTTTGCAGTTTGAACGTAAATTTCTAGCGCGCGGTCAATATCTTCTTTCGAACGAAGTTGGCGAATTTTTACTTCCCCACTACTCTTTCGAATATATTGACGCGTTTTTTTGCTCATTTGTGCGAGCAATTCATCTTCAGTTTGCGTTAAATCAATAATTAGCGTTCGCGGAATTAAAATAGTATTTTTACTCTTTCGCCAGCCATCACGAATCTCAAATTCGTCTTCATTCCAATCTGGCTCCATACTCAAACAAACTGGTTTTGGTTTAATGTTTTTCGAAACCCAAAGCGCTATTTCACGCGAAATGCGAGCTCGTTCAATCGGTTTTTTCGAAAGTACCAAAGCACCACGCGGAATATACGCAAAACTATTAAGCGGAAAAGGTAGTTTTCGAATTAAAATTTGCGCTGCCGCCACAATATCCGAATGATCGTTCTTCTTACGATCAATATATTTTTCTTCACCGTTCTTCAAAAAAACTCGCACCACCTTCCAGTTTGATGACTCGGCTTTAAGTTCACCCCAGCCCCAAAGCTGCAAAGGATGACCGTTATGTTCGTTAACAAAATCGTCCCATTCTTTTTTATCTGTAATTTCGATAATCTTTAGCATGTTTATATTATACACCGAATGTGGTATAATTGTAAATGTAAAATTTTCACGCATTAAAAAATTTCGCGTGAAATGTTGAATAAATGCGATTAAAGGGAATTATGAAAATTACAAAGACTTACGAACCGAACAATTACGAACCTGAAATTTATAATCTTTGGGAACTTTCCGGTGCTTTCGAAAGTAGCGGAGTTGGCCCAAAATATTCAATTGTAATGCCACCACCAAATGCAAACGGAAATCTTCACATTGGCCACGGATTAATGGCCGCCGTAGAGGATATTTTGGTGCGTTATCACAAAATGAAAGGTTATGACGCAATTTATTTGCCTGGTGCCGACCACGCCGGTTTTGAAACGTGGGTTGTTTATGAACGCCTTCTAAATGCAAAAGGGAAGAGCCGTTTTGATTATTCTCGTGATGAGCTTTATAAAAATGTTTGGGATTTTGTTGCTAGCCAACGCGGAAACATGGAATTACAACTTCGCGCACTCGGAGCTGGAGCCGACTGGAAAAACCTTACTTTCACACTAGATGAAAAAGTAGTAAATCGCGTTTATAAAACTTTCGAAAAAATGTGGAACGATGGCCTAATTTATAGAGGTGAGCGAATTGTTAATTATTCAACAAAATACCAAACTTCTTACGCCGACATTGAGGTAGATTACAAAGAAGAGAAGGGCAAACTTTGGACAATCGCGTATCCTGTTCTTGATAATTTTGGTGATATTAGTGAATATATGCTAGTTTCAACAACGCGCCCAGAGACAATTCTTGGCGACACCGCACTTGCAGTTAATCCAGAAGATGAACGATACCAAAATCTAATTGGCAAAAAAGTGCGCGTACCTCTAACTAACCGTGAAGTTGAAATCGTCGCCGATGAATACGCCGATCCACAATTTGGAACTGGTGTTGTTAAAATTACACCATTCCACGATCCAAATGACTTCGAAGTTGGTAATCGTCACAACTTACCAAAAATTCAAGTAATTGGCTTTGATGGAAAAATGACTCAAAACGCCGGTGAGTATGCTGGCTTGGAAGTTATGGAAGCGCGAAAAAAGATTCTTGAAGACCTCAAGAAGATTAACGCCCTCTTTAAAGAAGAAGATATTACGCACGTTGTTGGTTACGACTATAAATCTGGCGAGCCAATTCAGCCACTTGTAAAAGAGCAGTGGTTTATCTCTACTAAACCTCTAGCTAAAAAAGCTATTGAAGTTCTTGAAAAGGATGAAATTAAATTTACGCCTGAAAACAAGAAAAATGTTCTAATGGAATACCTTAAAAATATTCGCGACTGGAACATTTCACGTCAAATACCATGGGGAATTCCAATCCCAGCATTTCAAAATGTTGAAGATCCAACAGATTGGATTTTTGATGAACGCGTTCACGAAGCCGAAATTGAAGTTAACGGCAAAATTTATAAACGCGATGAAGATACGCTTGATACTTGGTTCTCGAGTGGTCAATGGCCATTCATTACAACTGATTTTCTTGAGGGCGGCGAGCTTTCGAAATTCTACCCAAATAGCGTAATGGAAACCGGCCACGACTTGATTTTCCCTTGGATTTCACGAATGATTATGTTGGGACTTTATTGCACCGGCCAAATTCCTTTCCGCGAAGTTTATCTGCACGGAATGGTTCTTGATGAGCACGGCCAAAAAATGAGCAAATCAAAGGGAAACGTAATTAACCCAATGGACGTAATCGCTGAATATGGCTCCGATGCTTTCCGCCTTGGAATTATCGCAGCGCGTTCAGCAGGGCAAAATCAAGCATTTTCGAAAAACAAAGTTATCGCTGGGCGAAATTTCTGCAACAAACTTTGGAATATTTCACGGTTCATTTCAGAAAAAGTTGGCGATATTAAGAGTGAAAAACGTCCCGAAGCTTTCTCGCCAGCAGATCACTGGATCGTACGAGAACTCGACCGTGCAATTTCAGAATTAGATAATCACATGCAAAATTACCGTTTTGCCGAAGCTTCTGAAACTGTTTATCACACAATTTGGAGTACGGTTGCCGATTGGTATATCGAAGCATCAAAAACACAACAAAATCCTGAACTTCTTGCTTGGGTTTTGGAAACTTGTTTGAAGATTGCGCATCCATTTGCACCTTTCGTAACCGAAACTATCTGGCAAACTTTGCCTTGGACTGAGGGAATTCTCGCAAATGAAAAAAACTTGCCGAATCACTAGAGTTTAACGAATTCGAAGCGCTTCAATTTGAACGAATTCAAGATTTGGTTGGTGAAATTCGCTTGATTACGGCGGAACTTCCAGGCAAAAAAACGCTACAATTTGGTTTTTCGAAAAAGATGAGCTAATTGCGAAAAATGCCGAGACAATTCGCCACCTTTCACGCGTGCCAGAAATTGTTCAAACAGATGCGCCGCACGGATTCAGTCTTGCCGCCAGCGGTTTGGGTGCATACCTTGATGTTCCAACTAGTGTTCTAGCCGAATATAAAACTGAATTAAACGAACGAATCGAAAAGATTTCAAACGAAATCAACTTGCTCGAAAAACGACTTTCGAACGAAAAACTATGTTTCGAAAGCACCAGCACATTTGGTTGAAGAAACTCGCGAAGAATTCTCAAACAAAAAAAGCCGAGCTTGAAAAAAGTTAAAAAGCGCTTGAAATTCTATAGAATTATAAAACTTTCTTGACTTATCTAGAAAAAAATTTGTTAAAAATATTCAAGATGATTACTAAAGAGAATAAAGAGAAGGCAATCGCTTTGACTCAGGTTTCAAAGAATGACGTTGGTTCGCCACAGGCACAAGTGTCAATCTTGACGGCTCGTATCAAAGAAGTGACGGAACACCTTAAATCAAACAAGCACGACTTCATGGCTCGACGCGGTTTGATGCAAATGGTTGGTCGCCGTAAAAAAACTTCTAAAAATATCTTGAACGAAAAGATTTTGAAGCCTACAAAGCTGTTGTTGCTAAATTAGGGTCTTCGAAAAATAATAATTTCGAAACTGCAAAAAATCGCTCAAATTCTGGGCGATTTTTTTGTTGTGTTTTTAGTTTGACTTAAGATAAAAATATTATTATAATTAAAACTATACTTTTTGTTGAACTTTTTATTTTTTTGGAGGTATTAAAATGACCTACGATTTAATTATCAGTAATTATGTGTTTGAAATTTCGAACGAAGATTTCGAAAAGCGTGTTCAGATTCATTGAAAAACAGAGTTCAAAAACTTACCCAAAAATTTGAATTTCCCAAGCAGGAAACACAAAATTGTAATCCAAAAAGATTTGCACAGCATTTTGAATTACATAAATAATTTACACACTCACTTAAAAGCAAGACGCCGAGCTTTGGCTAGAAATGATTGGCCGAATAAAATTTGGTCTCGAAGTTGCGCAAAAATCCAATTTTTGTTTTCTATGATCTTGGCTCAAAAACAAGATACGGTTGTATTTGATAAAACCGGAAAAAAATCTTAAATTTGGATTATTTGAAATTAAACTTGCCCCTGATTTGGAATTGAAAAAAACATCCAAACTATGACGTTAATCGATACGACTTAAAACCGCAAGTTCAAAAATATTTCAATCGAGATTTCGTTCATTGTTGTAGCGAAAATTTCCTAGAAACGCTTGAAATTTTTCAGCCAAAAACCATAAAAAAAGTAATGGTTAAAATTATGACAAATCCGAAAGCGGGAATTTTTGAAATTGATTTATCTCAAAAACCAACGCACGAAATGCTGGTAAGAATAATGAATGCCTGGCACAAAAATGATTTATTCATTCAAGATTTTGCAGATATTCGTTATGAAATGCGCTGTTTTTGTGTGAACGGGGAAGTACTAACTTCGGCTGGTAATATTGAAGATTTTACTTGGTTGCAAAACACTGAAAAGTTTGATCCGCAACTGCAAGAAATTCGTGATCAAACCAAAGTTAAATTTCAACCTAAGATTCGAAATCAATTACTTGATTTTGCTCAAAAAACCGCTAAAGAAATTACGCCGGTTTTTAAAACTAAAGATTTTGTGTTAGATGTGGCAATAATTAATGGTAAACCGGGAATTGTTGAATTAAACCCGCTTTCGAATTCTGGACTATATGCATGTAATATAAAAATCTTGGTTGAAAATAAATATCGCCAAACACCTTAAAAGCTTCGTTTTTTCGAAGCTTTTTTGTTTTTCAAAAAATAAGCATAATTACTATTGATTTTTATTTATAAATATTTTTATAATCGGAATGTTATTCTTTTTAAGGAGGAGAAAATGAACAAAAAAATAAAAATAGCAATACTAACATCAATTTTAGGGATTGTTGGTTTGAGCGTGCTCTTTGGGCTAAAAGCTTCTGCTGCGACATCAACTCAATCCATAATCATACCGATGTATAAATACCCTAGCAAAAATGCACCGCTATGGGAAGCAATCTATAAACACGGAAGCACAAAAATTCCATACACGATTGTTAACCCAAACAATGGACCATCTGATCCACTAGATGTATCTTATCAAAAAGCGATGACAGAGTTGAGTAACCGTGGTTTTAACAAAGTTGGATATGTTGCCCAGACTTATCAAAATCGTGATATTAAAGAGCTTGCAAAAGACATCGATACTTGGTTCAAAGTTGCACCAGACACAAAAGCGATCTTTATCGATGAGATGGCTTCTGGTACACCCGCTCAACGTTGTTATGTTGCAAATACCTACAACTATATTAAGGTAAAATATCCTGGAACCCTAGTTATCCAAAACCCTGGAACTTACCTTCAAGATGAAGAAATTGGAAAATACGCAGACATCTTTACGACTGCCGAAACAGATGTTGAAAAATATCTAGACAAAGATTCTAACCGCTGGAAAAAAATATTTCTAATTTCGAAAAAGATAGCAAAAAAATTCGAAAAAAAGATTTATCACATTGTTTATGGAATTCGCTCAGAAGCAGAGCAACAAAAAGTTCTAGAGCTAAGTCGTGAACGAAACGCAGGATTCATCTACTTCACATCAAAAACTTCAAATTACTACCGCGATCCTTCAGATAATTTCGATAAGCTTATCGAATCAATGAATCTACCAGCAACTCAACCTGAAGTTGGTACTCCTGTGGAATTGCCAGAAGGATGTGAAGATGTCTTTAATCTAAAAGTTAAAAAAACAAGAAAGACCCAGAGAATAAACCGACGCAACCAAGTGAAAAACAAACCGGTAGAGCCAGCTAAACCAGCTGATCCAAAAAGATCCAAAAACACCTAAGAATCCAAATAATGCCGAAGCTAAAAAAGACAGATTCAAAGGTTGAGGCACCAAACACTGGTTCACGTAAAAGTACTAAAGATTTCTCAATTTTAATTGCCGCTGGAATTGCAGCATTACCAATAATCTTAACTTGGATTATTCGACACAAAATTTAATTAAATAGCCCTTGATTGGGCTATTTAATTTTTGCGATTTTTAGCTAAAAAAATGCTATAATAAAAAGGGTAAAATTAACGCCAAATGTGTGGTAGAAATTATTTTCGAAAGATTTTTCGAAGAGGATTCCTACAACTCATTTGGCAGAAGGAGAAGATATGATCATAAATCCAACCGGGAAGAAATTAATTTCGGTTAGTACTGATTTCTTGGGTCGAAAATTAACACTAGAAGTTGGCAAAGTTGGCTTTCGTTCAACTTCAAGCGTTATCGTAAAAATACGGCGAAACTGTTGTTTTTGGGGAACCGTTCAATTAGGATCGAAACCAGTAGCACTAGATTATTTCCCACTTTCAATTGATTACGAAGAGAAGTGGTACGCAAGCGGACGAATTTCTGGCTCAAGATTTATTAAGCGCGAAGGTCGCCCAAGTGATGACGCAGTTTTTGATTGGTCGATTAATCGATCGCCCAATTCGACCTTTGTTTCCAAAAAGGTTATCGCGAAGAAGTTCAAGTTGTTACGACTGTTCTTTCGGCTGATCCAGAATTTCGACCAGATATGATTGCGATGATTGCAGCTTCGAGCGCGTTGCATCTTGCTGGAGTTCCGTTTGATGGCCCAGTTGCTGGTCTTCGGATTGGGAAAATTAACGGGGAATTTAAAGCTTTCTTAAACCCTGAAGAACGCGAAAAATCTCCGCTCGATTTGGTTGTTGCTGGAATTGAAAGCGGTATCACAATGGTTGAAGCTGGAGCAAACGAAGTTCCTGAAGAAGAAATTATCGCAGGGCTAGCTTGGGCTTACGAGAATTTCCAACCAGCAATTAAACTCCAAAATGAATTACGTGCAAAATATATTGAAGCAGGTTATTTTGAGGAGTGCGCTTTTGAATTAGTTTTGCCGAATGAAGAAATTTCGAAAGAAGTGGAAGAGTGGACAGACGGAAAATTCGATTCGAAAATTCGTGAAGCTTATCCAAAGTATAATCAAAATATTGCCGAGATTCGCGAGAAATTCCACGCAGAAATGCTTGAAAAAAATTCGGTGAAGAAGTATATGAAGAAATTCGAAAAGAGTATGATGAAGCATTCACTTTGGCGGTTCATAAAGCAGTTCGAAAGGGAATTATCGAAGATGGTGAGCGACCAGATGGCCGTGAGTTAGATGAAATTCGACCGCTTTCGAGCGAAATTGACTTTTTGCCACGCGCACACGGTTCAAGCCTCTTTACTCGTGGTGTAACTCAAGCAATGAACATCGTAACTCTTGCGCCACTTTCATATTCGCAATTAGTTGATACAATGGAGTTCAACGAAATTGAACGCCGATATATGCATCACTATAATGCGCCTGGATATACTGTTGGTGAACCTCGCCGCTTAGGAAGTCCCGGTCGACGTGAAATTGGCCACGGTTATTTGGCACAACGAGCTTTGGAAGCAGTTCTACCAAGTGTTGAAGATTTTCCTTACGCAATCCGTAGCGTGACTGAAATCATGAGCCAAAACGGTTCAACTTCAATGGCAGCAACTTGTTCAAGTTGTATGGCTTTAATGAGCGCCGGTGTGCCTTTGAAAAATCCCGTTTCAGGAATTGCAATGGGATTAATGATGGATGGCGAAACACCTTACATTCTAAGCGATATTGCCGATGCCGAAGACTTTGCTGGTGATATGGACTTCAAATGTACGGGTTCAAAAAACGGAATTACAGCACTCCAAATGGATATGAAAGTTCATGGTTTGCCAGTTTCAGTTCTCGAAAAAGCAATCTTAACTTCACGAAAAGGTCGCGAGCATATTTTGCGCCACATGTTAAGTGTAATTTCTAAACCTAAAAAATCACTTTCACCATATGCACCACGGATTGAAAAGATTAAAATTAACCCTGAAAAAATTGGCGCAATCATTGGTAAAGGTGGTGAAACAATCAATAAGATTACATCTGAAACTAGTGCCGAAGTTGATATTAAGGAAGACGGCTTGATCACAATCGCAAGTTCAAATACTGAACAGATTGAAAAAGCACTGAACTGGATTAAATCATTGGTTGAAGAGCCTGAAGTTGGCAAAATCTATCGCGGAAAAGTGGTTTCAATTAAAGACTTTGGTGCTTTGTGAATATTCTTCCTGGAATTGATGGCATGCTGCACATCTCGCAGATATCTGAAAAACGAACTGAAAAAGTAACTGATGTTTTAAAACAAGATCAAGAAATTTGGGTAAAACTAGATAAAATTGATGAAAAGGGAAGATTGAATCTTACAATGAAAGGTGTTAAGCAATAAAAGCTAAAACACTACAAAATAAAAAGCTCATCTTACGATGAGTTTTTATTTGGCGGAGGATGGAGATTCGAACTCCCGCTCCAGGTTTCCCCAGACTAACGATTTAGCAAACCGTCCCCTTCAGCCACTTGGGTAATCCTCCAGTACTTTCCATTTTAACAAATTTTTATAAAAAAACACAAGAGCATTGACAAAAAACCATTTTTGATATAATATGCCTATTATGAAGAATTTAAAACAAGTTTCGAAAATTTCAATTAGCGGTTTTATAGCTTCGGCTTTTTCCGGCAACTTTTCTAACGCTTAATTCTTTTGCGACTAGCACTATTTTTTTAATAGCGGAGTTCAGGGCGGAGCAGATAGGGGCCGTGGCGTAGGTGTTCCAACAACCCTTTTCGGTGATGGAAATACCGGAATCTTCACCCAAATGATCAACATGATGCTTTTCGCGGTAGGAATTCTTAGCGTTGTTATGCTAATCTATGGTGGTCTTCGCTATATTCTCTCAAACGGAGATTCGAAAAAAAGTTGATGCTGCAAAAATACCATCCTTTACGCAATCGTTGGTTTAATTATCGCACTTCTTGCATATGCAATCATCAACTTCATCATTGGATTGTTCACAGGTACCGGAACTGGTTTCGGCGGAGGAAGTAATCCAAACGGCGTGAACGGTGTTCCACCAACAAACGTTTAAAATTATCGAAACTTAAAAGGTCGCATTCAAAGCGACCTTTTAATTTATTATTAAGTAATTAAGAGTATTGACGTAAACTTACAATCGGGTCTTTTCGGGCTGCGCGGAAGGCAGGGTATAGACCAAAGATCACACCAACAACTGTCGAAAGTCCACAAACCAAAAGTGCAATTTGCCAAGAGATAACTGGACTAAATGGTAAGAACATACTTACACCAAATGAGAATGCATAGCCAATCAAATACCCAAACATTCCACCACCGAGAGAAATGATCATCGATTCAGTTAAGAATTGAAATAGAATATGTCGGTTATTCGCACCAAGCGCTTTTCGAATTCCGATTTCTCGTGTTCGTTCGCTAACATTTACCAGCATAATATTCATAATCCCAATTCCGCCAACAACCAACGAAACACTGGCAACAATTGCCAAAATTAATGTTGAAAGTTCGATGAATTTATCTGATGGATGTGAAATATTTTTACCCGTAAGAACTTCAAAATCGTGCTCACCATTATGTTTTTTCAAAAGCTCACTTTCAATTTGTTTCTGAATTGTTCCTAGGGCTATTAATGCTTTTTGCATGAATGTTTACTTGTTGAATCTGTAAATTATCACCGATAATTCGTTTTGCAGTTTCATAAGGAATGATTGCAGTATTATTAAAATCAACATTACTAAAGTTGATCGATGAGCTTTGATGTGCTAAAACGCCAATCACAATAAATTTTTCACCCTTCATCGCAACCTCTTTACCAACCGCCTGAGTTGTTCCAAACAAATCGATCGCCATTTGATTGCCGAGCACAACCGTATTTGCATTTGCGCTATCTGCTATAAATTGGCCCTCGTGAACTTTAAGACTCACCGTTTGATCAAGGCTTGGGCTTGTTGCAAGTAGATTTGCGTATTTTTCTTCACCATCACCTCTAACTTTTGCCGAAAAATTTGCAAGCGGAGCAACCGCAGACACTTCTTTAATCTTCGAAATCATACCAAGGTCTTCGTTCGTGATTGAACTTTGCGTAAAGCTCTTCGAAGTTGCTAGGCTTGTGATTACATTTTTATCATTTGCCGTCAATTCCTTTGGACGAACAACTGCCAACGCCCCACCTTCAGCAACAATTTGATTTGAAATCATTGAGCCCACACCACCAGAAAGTGAAAAGATAACCACAACGCTGGCGATACCAATCATCACACCAAGCATCGTCAAGAAAGTTCTCAAACGATTTGCATGGAGCGATTCTATCGCATTTTCGATATTCGTTTTTAAAACTCTCGGACTCATCTTAAACTCCTAATTCCTCTTTAATTTCATCAATTTTTTCTTCCATCTGTTCAAGCTTGTCTAGTGTATTCAACTCTTCATCTTTTTTCGAAGAATTTTTAGCGGGTTTCTTTTTGGTATCAGTGTCGATTTTTCCATCAAACATTGTAATAATCCGCGTAGCATACGCCATCAATTCAGGGTTGTGCGTTACCATGATAATAGTATTGCCTTTTTTATGCACATCGGCTAATTCTTCCATAATAATATGCGAGCTCTTTGAATCTAGATTTCCAGTTGGCTCATCCGCAAGAATAATTGACGGTTTATTCACAAGAGCTCGAGCAATTGCCACACGTTGCGTTTGACCACCCGAAAGTTGCCACGGCATATAAATTCACGCTCACCAAGATGAAATTGTTTCAAACTTTCTGAAGCCTGTTCAAGGCGTTTAACCTTACCGACACCTTTATAAACAAGGGGAAGAGCAACGTTTTCAATCACCGTTAAACGGGGAATTAAATTAAAATTCTGGAAAATAAATCCAATTTTTTCACTTCGAATTTGTGCTTGCTTCGAACGTGACATTCGCGCAACATTTCGCCCATCAAAAATATAATCTCCTTCTGTAGCACGATCAAGAAGCCCAATCGTATTAAGAAGAGTGGTTTTTCCGCAGCCAGAAGGCCCCTATGATTATGATAAATTCACCTTGTTTAATGGTTAAATTAACACCATTCAAGGCGTAGTTTTTCAGCGTCACCAACACCAAAAACGCTTCTTTAAATTTCGCAGTTTAACAATTTCTTTTTCATTTTTAGCCATAGTAATTCTATTATATATTTTTACGATTTTTTTAGCAATTGCTTTTAGCTTATTTTCTCATACATTTTTGAAAAAAATTTTCCACAGTTTTTTTCACAAAAATAAAACTATTCATGATGATATTTTCCGCCAGAAGAAATTTCCTGAGCCCGATAAATCTGTTCAATCAATACCAGTCGTACAATTTGGTGCGGAAAAAACCAATTTCGAAAGGCTCCAAACAAAAATTTTGCACGTTTTTCGAAGCTCTTCCGTAACCCCGAAAGCACCACCAATCACAATCACAAAAATTTTGCGAATTCACAAAAGCCGTTCGAAAGCAATTTCGAAAAATTCCGGACTAGAAATATTTTTGCCACGCTCATCAAGCAAAAATTACAAAAATCATTCGGCTTAATTTTTCTCTAAAATTCGCAAAGTTTCTTCTTCGCGAGCTTTTTTTCTTCAGCAAAATTTGAATGCGCTAAAATTTGCCATTCCACCTCAAACGGCTTTTTTTAATCGTTTTTCGAACATTTCAATTCCGCTTGCAACCCATTTTTTTCATGTTTTTTTGCCAATCGCAATAATTTTTCATTTTCATATTCTTATTTTAACATTTTTTGAGTTTTTTTCGAATTTGACTTTTTATTGTAATTATGCTATAATTAATGGAGTTGTGAATACTAAAATCACAACCGAACATTACCAGAATTGAGCTAAAAAAATATTGTTCATTTTATTATCTTTTTACTGCTTAGCAATAAGTTTTTTTAAAGATTATTTAAAGATTTCTTGCTAAGTGGTAAACTTGGTAAAATAATAGAAAGACCTCGAAAGAGGAAGTGAAGAAAATGGCAAATATCATTATAAACTTGACGCCACATAAAATTAACATTATGGATGAAGAAGGAAATGTAATTAAAGTTTTCAAATCTGAAGGCGAGGCAAGAGCCGCACAAAAAGATGTTGAAATTGGAACGCTTGAAGGTATTCCAATTATTGAAACAGAGTTTGGCAAGCCAGTCAATCTGCCAGAATATAATCAAGGGACATATTATATTGTAAGTGCCATAACCGCTAAAAGCAGCATACTTAAGCGGCCGAAATACGCAAGATCTTCTTCTCACTGCTAAAACAGTGAGAAATGACGACGGTCAAATTATTGGCTGCCAAGCGCTGGCCAAATATAGATAGCCAATAGCTCAATTCCACAACGCACAAGCCTTGTTTCCGCAAGGCTTTTTCTTTTTTGTGCTATAACTATTGACTTTTTTTATTTTTTTATGATATAATTTAAAAAGCTTGTGTGGAACAAGCGAACATTTCAAAAAGTGAGAAATTGGCTATTGATCGATTTTTTAGTTTCGAAAATTGAGTTTAAAAAATTTGAGCTCAGCTTTCGAAGCTAAAAACTTCGAAAAAATCTATAGCCAAGCGGGCTTTAAGCGCGGAGGACACATATGTCTAAGATTTTTTATACAAAATTTGAAGACCAGGCCGATGGTACAACCGCTTTGATGTTACAAGACAGGAACAGAGCCAACGCCGAATGGATAGTAGTCAAAGGAGTTGACTTCTCGAGAACTTCTGATGAGTACAAACATAAGTTCCTAGTCTACTATCGCAACCAACTAGAGGACTACTTCATTAATGGTGGAGGTGACAACTTCTCAACATACACTAATGATCGACACGATCCTCTATACGGACAGAAAATTCGTGATGAAATCGAGTTTTGGAAAGAACGAAAAGTTATCATGCATTAAAACTCTCTAACTTCTCACTTTTTTAAACCCCACAAATTGTGGGGTTATTTTTTATTTTTCGAAAGTGATCTTTGCAGCGATTTTTGCAAGTTCTTCGGGTGAAGTCTCAGCGGGGTATCCGTGATGAAGTTGCAAAACATTTTGGTCATAAAGTGGCACAAGGTGAATGTGTGCATGTGGCACGCCAAAGCCTTCAACCACAACACCAACACGAATTGGTTTCATTTCAGCTTGAATTTTTTTAGCAATTTTTTTAGCAATTTGCCACAAATAATCATAGTCATCCTGCTCTAAATCCCAAAGCAAATCAACTTGCTTTTTTGGAAAAACTAAAACATGGCCGTTCGAAAGTGGCTCGATATCAAGCATTGCAAAAAAACTTTTTCGTCTTCATAAACCTTATGGCAGGGAATTTCACCCTCAATAATTCGCGTAAAAATTGATTTTTTTCTTGCATTAAATTTTACTCCAATCTGTTCCTTTTTAAAAAATCGTAAAGTTTCTTCGTTTGAATTTTGCCAAAAAAATCCAAAGCTGACTGAAGAATTTCCCACGTGGGCAAAAAGCTTGCGACGCCCTAAATCGCCCGTTAGGCCAAAAGATTACAAGTTTAGTTTTCATTTATTCCTCGTTTCATTAATCTATTTTTAATTATATCATATTTCAATCGGCAATTAAAAATAAAAAGCCACCGTAATTTGGTAGCTTAGAAATAACTTAAAAATTAAAAATCTTTCAGAAAAAAATATGTCGCTTAATATCAACCATTCGGTTATATTCTTTTTGTGCATTGCTCTGAAGGTGTTTTTGTGGCATTCGTAATTTATTTGATCAGTATTGAGGTCTTGGATTAAATAATGCGATAGAGCATCTTTTTGAATATAAAAATTGAATTCCTAAAAAGATTGCAAAAAATACTCACGATAAAATTAAAAACAACTAATGAAATAATTATAATATCTTTTTAAATTTCGTGGTTTTGTGGATTTTTTTCATATACGACACCTTGTTTTAGATTAAATTTTACCATAAACATTTTTTTAAAAAAACAATGTAGTTCTAAAAATAATTTAGCTCCGTTCAGCATTCCTCCAGCAGAAAATATACCAGAAATCAAATACATTATAAAAATACCAATCTGAAGTGCTAGTAGAATTTCTGCCCAGATTTTTCGCCTTTGATTTTCGCCCAGTTTCAATTTCGAATTTATTTGCAGCTTTAAGTGAATAGCTAGCAGCTATAACTGAAAGCAGACTAAAACCATAGTTAATGATTGGAGTTGGTGAAGGGACTGGAAATAAGCTTAAAAATTCCCAATATTGCGGCAATTTGAATTGGCATAAAATCTTCACTTTTGCCTTTTTCGAATTATTTTATATTCTTCAAGAATAAAAAGTGTTATTTTCTGACTTTTGCGGGTTTTTGATTTTTTTATCTGGTTTTTCTTCAGGCGTTGGATAGATCTCTTCAGGATTATATTTTTTAGATTCCATGACTAAATTATATCACGATTTAATTGAAAAAGAATCAAAAATAAAGTAAAATAATTTTCATGGAGAGATGGCCGAGTGGTTTAAGGCGCACGCCTGGAACGCGTGTTGGGCGCAAGCTCTCGCAGGTTCGAATCCTGTTCTCTCCGCCAAAAATCTATTTTTTGAAAAAATCCTTGACTTTTCGAAAAATATCAGTTAAAATAGTAAAGTAATTTTGCACGAGTGGTGGAATTGGTAGACACGCTAGTCTTAGGAACTAGTGCCAATTGGCGTGAAGGTTCAAGTCCTTTCTCGTGTACCAGAAATTATTTCCTGTAGTTTAACTACCTGATCGAAAGGCTCTTTCCAGATAAAGGAAGGAGTTTTTTGATTGTCTATTCGGGTGTTCAAGAAGAGATTTCTACATAAAATATCTTTTTGTCGAGCATCTCCATTTCTCATCTGTTGAGCTAGCTTTTTTTAGGGTGTTCAAGAATTCATCTTTTGAAATTCTAATTTTATCAGCATCTACTAGTATTTCATTGATTTCCGAAATTCGATCCTGTATACTAATCTTCTCATTATCCTTATTATCGATCTCTGAGGCTAATTTATTTCGTAGTGATTCAGGGATTCCTCCGACAGGCTTAAATAACTCTTATGAAGAGATTCTATTTTGCGTTCTATAGCGTTTAAACGGCTCTGTAAGCTCCTTCTTTCAATTTTTTTAGAGAATTTATCCGTTCTTCGCTATGTTCACCAATATAACGACTATATTCATCGTATTCTTTATCCGAAAATTCTAAACTATCCAGTATCTGATATAGTGGCTCAAAAATATATTTCGCTCTAATGCTTTTTACTGGGCATTCTTTATTTTCACATCGATAATATAGATATTTTGAAGTTTTACCTTTACTTGCACCAACTACCATCAAGCTTTCGCAATTATTACATATCACCATACCTCGAAGGGGTAGAAATGTTTTCGAATGGACCGTAGGTATTTTAAATAGTCTTCTATTTTTACTTTCTGACATACCTTGAACAGTTTCGTAGTCTTGTTCGCTAATCATAGGTTTAAAATTAGCCCCATATTCGGTTCGAAGGTCTTTTTCTTTACCTGCTTGAATTAATATACCAAAATAAAACGGATCTTTAAAAATTCTCGAAGCTTGGTTTTTATCGTGAAGATATACAGTCCTAGGATTCCTATTCCGCTTACTTACTACCGGTGTTCGACTAACTTTCTTTTCTTTCCAGAATTTAATCACATCAGTTAAGGTATGACCTTCTAACCGCATATTCCAGCCTTCTTTAATGGCTTCGAAGGAATCATTAGGTTCATAATATCCCGTAGCTATATTCCGAGAATATCCCCATTTTTCAACACCGTTAGATTTTCCTTGAGCATGATTACTATCTACTCCACGCTGAACTACTTCACTTTGATGATCTGTATAATTTTTGGCCATAGTAAATAATATGCCCAGTAGAAGCTTTCCGTTTCCGGTATTTTCTATTTCTAAGGTAGGGAACTTAAGACTAAGGATTTCGCCATTATCTAGAAGATCTATAATCTTACCCGCTTCAAGCATATTACGGCTAAGTCGATCGGGATGATATGCTAGTATTCCATCATATTTACCTTTTCGAATATCTTTAATCATAGCCTTAAACTTAGGCCTATTTCCAGAGGTCCACGCCGAAGCGCTTTCTTCTATAACTTCAGCTATTTCGAGATTATGATATTTCGCATACTTATAACACTCAGCCCTCTGATCGGGGAGATATTTCGCCTGAGCATCCTCTCCCTCTGATGATTTTCGAAGATACATTACATATCTTAGCGGTTTAGTAGGGTCTATTATTCTAGTGTTAACTCTTTTTAGTCATTAGAATTTCTCCTGTTTAGAAATATATTATCTCACCCTTTTCGGATATGATTGAATTTTTCGTTATTTTCTAGATATTTTTTTATTTTTTTGTTAATATTCTCCGATTTGATAGCTTCGAGAATATTAATTAGGTTTGATAGGTTTTTGCCTGCTTTAGAGTTTTGACTCATTAGATTATGTATCCTTTACATAATCATCCGAGTTCCTCTCGATCTGATCATAAGATTAGATTTTATTTACTCCAGAGCCTGCTGTTTTTTTAGCTCAGCCCTGTAAATTATCTAATTATCGTAAAGTGTTTGAGTCTGTTCTCTAAATTTTACTATCTTACCGTTTCGCTGGATAGTTTTGATATCTGTAAAATCATTGCTTTCAAGTTTATCTTTATATAGCTTCATAGCTTCTTCTAAAGATATATTATCGCCTAGGTCTGATATTTTTGAGCTCTTGACTAATACCTTATTGGAATTTGTTTTCGAAATTTGAATCATTTCTTCTTTAGTAGGCTTTAAGTCCCTAGATCCTATAACTACATCTATCTCCGCGATGAAGACAAGGGGAGGTCGCCGAAACCTCGCTTTATCTTAACTTCTCGAATTCCTAATCTCTTATTAAGCTTATTGACTACAGCTGATAAACTTATTCGAGTCTGTCCTAGAGTAGGGCCGGCTACGAATACCGAAGTGGCTACATCATAGACTGATATATCTCCTTTCTGAATGATGAATTCTATATCATATCCATAATGAACACTAAGGAGTGCATCTAGCCATTCTATAGCGTAAATTAATTTAGCTTTATTCTCATCGTATTCCTGATTAAAAAATGTAAAGAGCTTTTTCTTTATTTTATCATCAACTCTCAAGCCATCTAAAAATATTCAGCATTTCAAGATATAGTAACTCTACATATGATAGTTTTCTGATTCCTGACTTGGGATCCATACTTTTAGGCAACATTAAATTCTGATTATCTAAACTTTCGATAATCTTTTTGAAACTATCTGGAGATTTTTCGAAAGATATTTTAGGAAAGGACCACGCCTTACCCAATTTAACTCGAATATCATCCGAAACTGATAGTAGACTTATTTCTATACCATCGCTCCATAGGGTTTTTAATAAATCCTTGTTCACATCTACATTATAACATGTAAATAATATTATATGAAAAACTATTGTTTATTCTTGACTGTAATAATCATAAACGCTATAATATATTCATAAAAACAATAAAAAAATAAAAAAGGAAAAATAAAATGCTTAGCGAGTTTTCAGACTGAGATTATCGGAATTTCTGCGAAAATTGCGATATCTAATATTTATAAAAATATCTTTAGGACAGGATTATATAGATAGAGGTAACAACAAAATTGTATCTATACTAGAACCTTTAGCTAAGTCTACCATATTACGTTATGGTATACCCAAGCCTATAGAGCATATAGCACTAGATGGAAGCTCTATAGACTTTAATCTTGAAGGAGGTAAGACTCTTTCAGTAAAGAGTAATCAGAGAAAAATTAGGCAAAGTTGCACCTCAGGTAGTTGGACAGCCTACGTCAAATACATATTTTAAATATTTTTTTGTGATATCTTAGAGGGTTATCAGATCCCAAATGACTATGATAGTAGGAGTAAATTATTTAAAAAAATATCTATAAATAAGATTGATAAAGTTATGACGAGATACTGGACGTTTCTTTTCCATTGCGACTATCTTATTTATGATATACTCGATAATTCAGGAAAAATCCAACAGCACCCTAAGGCTATAGTGCTATCTAAGCTTATACCTCCAATTTGGAACCCTGATCTTTTTAGCTTTACTCAAACCTATTCTAGCTGGAATGAAAGCAATACTGTAAAAATATAATGGTGTATCTATCGGCGAATTTCAGGTTCACACTAATAGAGATTGTTTTAAATTTAGGTTTAATATGGAAGGTATCCTAAAAATTAATAGAGAGCTGTTCTCTAGAGATTCCTGAACAACAAAACTAATTGCAATTCTTTCTTAGAATATGTATATATTCTAACACCTCTGTAGCTCCATTATTCCTATTACTATCAGCTTTGAATCGTCTGTACGGTTTCTTTTAATACCGTATATTGTCCATATTTAGACATTATAGATTGTATATCTTCAACGCTGATAATACCCTCGTTATTGTAACTCAATAAAATGTAATCAAATCTAGCTTTTTTTAATTAAATCTTCAAATGCTTTTTTTAGCAAAGCGTCTAGAAGAATAATCGGATTTTTTTAGACTCATCATCCCTGACGCCAGTTTTTCCCCTTTATTGTAGGGTTATCATATAAGGATATTGTTTCTAACATATGATAATTTGTATTATATTTTTCGAGTATTGTAGGGCGGATCTAAATATAATATATCTCCCTCGATTTCTTCAATTAGAGAATTAGCGTCTTTTATTATGTATAGACGATTTAAATTTTAAATTGTCAGATATTGTCGGTTTTATATATTGAAAATCTAACTCCTTAGTGATGTTTTTTTGAATTTCTTCAAAAAAATGTTTCATATACTGACGCCGTATTAGCAACTTTATCAGAACTCTCTAATAAAGAAGCTAATAAACCGTAATATTCATCTTCATCTAGAAGCTTATCTTTATACCAAGACTCTATCTGTAGACGCATAGCATCTATTTTTCTGGCGTTATAATCTGAAAAAATACAATCTCTGATGTTCTTACGTTTTCGTTCCAGAAGGAGAATAGTTATTATAGATAAAACCATCAATACCATCAAGATTATTTAAATATTTGCCAATATCATCACATATACTATTTTTGCAGTTTGTTATATCTTAGATTGCGATTAGTGCCTACTAAATGCTTTAAAATTACGTAACTATAATATTGTAAATCATTCGCTATTATATTGTAGCCCTTTTCTTTAAAGAACTTAGAGACTACGCCTGTACCGGCAAAAATATCACAAAAAAACAATCTCTTCAGGCTTCTTTTTATATCTAAACTAGAAACAGCTTCATTAATAAATGGTAGTAGTGATAATTTAGATCCTATATAATTCATTAACCCCTCTATATGGTATTTATATCCTATTATAACATTTTCTTTAATTTATATCACCCCTCCCAGCTACTCCCCATATCAATATCCCATAATTGATCATCCGAATATAAAAACAACAGGCTCTCGTAGCTTATTTACAGAATCACTTAATCGCATTTCTAGATTTATTAACTCTCTGTAGAAATATTAGATAAATCTCTTTTATTAATCTCCTCTCGAATCTTTTAACAGTTGAGAACCTAAGCTCTTTATCTGATGCTCTCGATTGATCTTATAAGATTCGAAAAAGAGCATCTTTCTCGAGATTAGCCAACATTCTAATCTCTTTATGATTCACTTTGGACCACTCTATAAGGGTTTTTCTTGTTTACCTTTAGTTTTTTCGCTATTCTATCAAAGCTATTACCTTTAGCCCTCATTTCAATAAATTGTAGTTGTTTATCTAGTTTATTTTCCATAATTATATCTCCTGTGTTCAAATAATTTCTGCTTAATATCGCATTACAATATATAATCTATCTTCCACCTCTGTAATTCATCAGGGGAATGCGACTTAATTTCTGGTCCAAAAATAGGGTAATTCCAGTTTTCAAATAGCCAACCAGATAAGGTGTTCAATAGTTCAAGTTTTGGTCTACTGTGTGTACCAGAAATTATTTTTAGAAACAGTCTTCGAAAGAAGCTGTTTTTATTTTGTAATTTGCTCTAACCTTGCAAAAGTGATATAATTTAAGTATGAGCATTAAGAATACTTTAGCTAAAACCGCTCGAAAAGTTTTGCCAAAATCGGCACTTGTTGGGCTTGAAAGAACTTATCGAAAATCTCGCGCAAAAATAGTTGCGGCGCGTTATGGAAACCCTGCTCGTGATTTGCGAGTGATTGCCGTGACTGGTACAAATGGTAAAACAACTACTGTTAATTTTCTTAATGAGATTTTAAAGGAAGCTGGCTATAAAAACAGCAATGTTTTCAACTGCGAATATCGAAATCGCAGGCGTTCAAACAGTCAATGATACCAATTCTACAACCGCAACAGTTTCGAAATTGCAAAAATTCTTTCACGATGCAAAAAAAGCCGATGTTGAATTTGCGCTAATTGAAGCAACTTCGCACGCACTTGACCAATATAAATTTGCGGGTGTACCAATTGAAATGGCAATCATGACCAACCTCACTCAAGATCACCTTGATTACCACAAAACAATGGAAAAATTACGCTGCGGCAAAAGCTAAACTTTTCGAAATGCAACCCCGCTTTATCGTCCTAAATACCGATGATAAATATTTTGATTATTTTAATAAATTTGAAGCTAGCGAGCAAAAAAATAACCTATGGTGAAAGCGATTCAGCAGAAGTTAAAATTAAAAAGCTTTTAAACTTTACAAAAAGGCAGTGAAGCTAAGTTGCGAATTGATAACAACGTAGCACTTGAAATTGCTACAAATTTGCCTGGAGAATTTAATGTTTACAACATGACTGCTGGCGGCAGCTGGTGCATATCTTTTAGGAATTTCACTACAAGATATTCAAGAAGGAATTGCTAACCTTGAGGGAATTTCTGGACGCTTCCAATATGCAACATCAGATCTTCCTTTCGAAGTTGTGGTAGATTATGCCCACACACCTGACGCACTTGAAAAACTTCTTCAAACTTCAAAGAAAATCACTAAAAATCGAACTATTCTGGTTTTCGGTGCTTGTGGTGATCGCGATCGTGAGAAACGCCCAATTATGGGAAAAATCGCTCAAGATTTAGCTGACCGAATTATCGTAACAGATGAAGAAAACTACACCGAAGATGCAAAACAAATTCGCGAAGAAGTCATTGCAGGATTTTCTAAGAAGAATGGAAAAATACCAGCAAATATCCAAGAAATTCCAGATCGGAAAGAAGCAATTCGAAAGGCCCTCCAGATTGCAGGAAAAGGTGATACTGTATTAATTACTGGCCTAGGTCATAAAGTTTATCGCATAATTGATGGCGAAAAACACCTTGGAATGACACCGAAATCGTTCGTGAAATTTCGAAAGAAATCTTTAAAAAAATAATTTTCGAAAACTTATAGTTGCATAAAATCGCTCAAATCCTGGGCGATTTTTAAAAAATAAAAAAACCGCTCCTACGAACGGCTAATTTTAAATTTGGCTATAGATTTGTATCCTCCTTCTACCCTCAAAAAAAGATACAGAAAAAAACTTTGTGAATATACCAATTTTTGATTTCTTGATTTTGGAAAGCTTTTTATCGCTTCTTTTTAAATTGTTCTTGTTTAACCTAAAAAGAAACTTTTTTTCTCCCAAAAAAACTCCCATTGGTTTATAAAGTTCGATTTATAAAAACAAAAAAATCGAAATTTTTTTCTCATTCGACAATAACCTTGCTTTTTCTGGATTTTTAACTCGGTGAGTATAGAAAATAGCGTTTAAAGCTAAAAATGAGTTTGTTAAGCCAAATCTGTTTAAAAGTTCTTTTCGAATTCATAATATCACCCCTTTCGAAAAAGTGTTACTATTTTTAGCACGGTATTGATTTTTAAGCAAATTTACAGTAAAAATAGACTTAAGCGAAATAGTTTAAAAGGGGATAGTAATGAGAGTAAAAAATCATAGGATTTTAATGCCTGCAGTTGTTGTGGCTGTTTTAGTTTTTGGTGTCGGGTATTATGGAGTGCAGTTAGCTAATAAACAGAATATATTTTTCGAAAGCATTAGCTTATACTTCGGCAGTCAACCCAGTTGACCCAAGTACCGCGCCAGATAGTTATGAGATTAAATTTACGGATAATAATTTTAAGCGTGCATTAAATTCAGTTTTAATGAAAACTGACACTTCCCGAAATCTCGATAGTCCAATTACGGTGGGCGCTGCTAAAAATGACCTCATTCTGGCCAGATGCAGCCTATCGTAATTTTGAAAATCTTGAAGGAATTCAATATTTTACAAACCTTGAAGTAATTCACGTCTCTGGAATGAGCAGTTTGAAAGATATTTCTGCAGCTGAAACATTAACTAAAATTAAAACGGCTTATTTAAGTTCATCAAATATTTTCAGATATGTCGGCTGTAAAAATTGGAAGCAAGTTGGGCTGCTTTGGATTCACGATAATCCTATCACTGATTTTTCATTCCTTAAGGAACTTCCACGATGCCTCAGTCTGGGGTGTTCGATCAAATGCGAAAAATTAAAGTTCAAAAAGTCGCAAAAAGTTTTTAAAAATCCATTCATCAACTTTGATGGAACAACTATGCCAATTGAAGAAAAACGAAAACTTCATTAATACTGATGCCGATGGAAATCCTAAACAAGATGGTGGGTATATTAAGATTATTAAACCTGTTTTAAAAAGGTAATTATAATTTTGAAGTTCACGAAAAAAATAATACGCTACCGAGTGGAAATAAATTCAATTTGAATTTCAGTAAATCCACAATTACAGTTGAGGGAATTGATGTAAATTCTACCGAAAAAAACCAGTAATTAAATTCGAAGACACTCCACTCACAGAAACTACAACATTAATTTTCGATAAAACCTCTACAAAATTAACAAAAATCAGTTTTGGACAATCTTAAAGAGAGTTTGCGAACCGAACTTTCAAAAAAACATCAGGTTATTACGCAACAAGTGACACATCTAGAGTTGTCCTATTCGGAAATGATGCCGACGAAGTTTTTAAATAATCAAGAGAATCAGCTAAAAGGTGATTTCATCATAACTTCAACCGCAATCAACGAATACGGAAATTCAACTACTGTTAAATTCCACCTTATTTTTTTGAAACAATCTCACGCGATCCAGTTAAGGATGTGCTCAAGAATTTAGATAATCAGCCAGATTATATTAAAAAATGATATATCGGAAAGCTTTAATTGATGACGCAAAACAGTTAATCGATAAACCTTTAACCACAGAAGAAGAAATAAAAACTGCGGCCGACAACTTAAATAATAAGATTAAAGAGTTAATTAATAAAGAAGCTGAAAAATCAGAAAAAGCAGATAATTCTCTAGAAAAATATCCAGAAAAATCTTGATGATAATAAGCTTTGAAGATATTAATTCAGGGATTGCTAATGCCGAGAATTTAATTTTCGAAAGTTAAAGATGAAAAATAAGCGTAAAGAATTAACCGAAAAACTTCAAAAAGATTAAAGAATTAATTAATGTTAAAAAAAGCAGAAATTGAAGCTAATAATTCTAAACCAGCGGAAGATGATCCAGCAGAAGAAAAAAACATAATCTCAAAACTAAAGACCAGCGCATTAATTCGCCAGAAACAGGGTTCTTGCGAGAAGACAAGAAAAAAACAAGATGAGCAGAATAACATTCTAGTCCTTACTGTTTTAATTTCGGCTACCATCACTCCAGCGATTGCACTTATCCTTAAAAAGGAATAAGAAAAAAATCCAAAAAAATAAAAACGTAGAAAAACTATATTGCTATTTTTCTTAATAAAGAATAGCAATATAGTGAGCAAATACTAGAGATTAATGGAGATTTTTTTATGACTTTTTTTAAGCTACAATAAAGATAAAAAAATTAGAATTTAACTACAAGAAAGCGTGTGGGTTATGGCTAATTGTAGTAGCGGCGATTATTTTAATAGCTACCTTGGTTGGAGGAAAGCAAATAATAAATATGCAAATATTTAGTATTGGATATGTTATTAGTTTTTTCTCAATCAACATGAATAAAAAAAGGTATTAGATAAACTATCCGATGGCCCTTCGAGCGAATTTCAAAAGAAAGTGTCATCGTATGCTGTTATTTTACTAATTGTCTTGATGGTTTTACTAGGTGGCCCATTTTTTGCAACTGAAAGTTGGAGATTAATTTGGCTAGGGGCGCTGATGGCAACCGCACTGCATTTCTTACCTTATTATTTTGTGCATGGAAAGTCAATGATATATCTGGGTCTTATCTGTGCTATTAATGTTTTCATAGGGTATATTTACACTGACTTTCCGCTAGAGATAATTGCGTATATTGATGCGGCAATTAAGCTTGTATTTGGAATATGCTTATTATTTTTCTCAAAACCATCAAAACAGAGATAGTGCATGGCTTATAACCGACCACTGTAAGATTGTACAAATGTAAAAAGAATGTTATACTAGAAAACGCCTAGAATATAGTCAAAAAAATAAAGGAGGCAAAAAATGAAAGAAAGTTATTTTGACGGAGGAATCCTAGATTATATTGGATACTCAATCCTAGCTGCTATTATTTGTGGTGTCACACTTGGACTGGCAACACCTTGGGCAGTTTGCATGATGCAAAATTGGAAAACTAAACACACGGTAGTTGATGGTCAACGTCTATACTTTGACGGGACTGGAGCACAACTATTCGGTAACTGGATCAAGTGGTTCCTTCTAACCATCATTACCTTTGGGATCTATGGCTTCTGGCTGAAAATCAAAATGGAGCAATGGATTGTCAAACACACTCATCACGCTTAATCTTTAAACTGCATCTTCTTTTATAGGAGATGCAGTCTTTTGTTCTTAGAATAAGGAAACTGGAATTTCGTTCGTTCTCTATCTTGGAAAGGATATAAACATCTTTAATACTCTTCAAATATCAATTGCAAGTTCATTAGAAACTAAAGTGATTTATTTTTACGGGCGATACTATTTTCTATTCAAATGTAACAAAAAGTATTCCCAAAAATATAGATGCTATTTTTTTGCTAATTTAGGTGCTGTAAAATCTGATTCTTTTGGTGGCCCATTTACAATGGATTTGAAAAATGCTAAACCAAATGAATGACCTCCTTCAACCTAAAAAATTTATCCAATTCATATTGAAGACTATAGTCATTACAATACGACAAATAAAGAAGTCGAAGCTGCAGGCTATAGGGTTTTTAGCTATTGAGGAGACTGTTAATCTATAGTTAATTGCTTTACTTTTAACTATCAATATATCTCTTTTATTATTGCAGTTAAAAAACTACGCCAAGTATTTATAGCGTAGTTTTTAAATCTATAATTATTTTGATTTGAAGTAATCGATTTCTTTTGATTACATCTAGCAAAGCGTTCGCACGTTTAGTTTCGTCCTCAATCGCACGAGCAGCATTATAAGCTGGCTCAATTAGCGTGTCGTCATCACTCGAACGAAGAAGCAAAAGATATATATCAAATTTTTCTTCATTTGTAACTGTTAGTTTATCAACCAATGGACGCAAATCTTCCAGCGCATGGCTTTTAATTCCGTCTAGATCTAAACCGGCAAAACTTGTCACAGGAACAGTTTGTTCAACTGGTTGTTCAATTGGTTGCTCAATTGATTGTTCTGGTTGAATATTTTCTTGTGCATCTGGCATTTGCTCAAGACCTTCATATTGCAATCCGTCGTTTGTCGTATCGTCATTTGTATTATCGTTACTATTCGAAGCATTAACACCAGAAAGAATCTTAGCGAGCTCTGGGTCGTCGCTAACTGGCATCTTGCTTGATTGACTCATATCAATTTCCATAACCCACCTTTTCTTAATTGACTTTACTTTTTATTAGTTATATTGTATCATAGAATTAAAGCATAATCAAGATTATTTTTCGAAAGGCTGGAAATGTTAGATAATTTTAATATATTGGTTCAGCGCGACCCGCAAAATGCACTCTTAGTCGCTAGCGAACAGTGGAAGCAAACGCTTTTTCAAGCGGAAGTTCTTTCTCCCGAAAATGACGGGAGGGAGATTAAAAATATCGTAATTGCCGGAATGGGCGGATCTGCACTCGCTGGCTTAATTGTTAAAAAGTGGCTCGAAAACGATATAACTTTACCAATTGAGGTTGTTCGAAATTACATTTTACCAAAAAATGTTTCGAAAAATACACTTGTAATTATCAGCTCTTATTCTGGAAATACTGAAGAAACAATCTCAGCACTACATCAAGCTATCGAAATCGGCGCACAAATTGCAACCATTTCTTCTCATGGTAAAATTGAAGAAATCGCTCGAAGTCGCGATATCGCGCATGTTAAATTACCAGCCGGGCTACAACCTCGAATGGCTGTAATCTATAATTTCGCGCTCTAACAAAAAAATTTTAGTAAATTTTGGGGCTTATTTCAAATGAGATGCACGAAGAAGTTGAGCATTATGCCGACTTTTTACGAAAGGAAAGTGAATCTTGGGTAGCGAATATCTCAACCGAGAGAAACTATGCCAAACAATTAGCGCTTTATTCGGCAGGGCGAAGTGCAGTTTTTCTAAGTTCGAATGAATTTTCACCATTAGCTTATAAATGGAAGATTTCTTGGAACGAAAACGCTAAAAACGTTAGTTTTTATAACGAATATCCGGAATTCAACCATAACGAATTTATCGGTTGGAGCTCGCACCCAGTTGAAAAACTCTTTTGCAATTTTTAATCTTCGAAGTAATTTAGACCATCCGCGAGTTCAAAAAGCGTTTTGAAATTTCAGATAGACTTTTTAAGCGGAAAAGCGCCCAGTCGCACGAAATATCGAACTTAAAGGCTCGACTTATCTTGAACAAGTTCTTTGGGGCTCAATTTTAGCAGATTTTGTAAGTATTTATCTTGCAATTTTTGAATAATGTTAACCCGACACCAGTGGAGTTAATCGAAAAACTAAAGATTGAATTAGTAAAATAATTTTCAAAAACCGCCATCAAGTTTCAAAAAGGCGGTTTTTATTTTTCGAAAAATAAAAAAAGCCAGCTTTTTGCTGACTTAGAGAGGTTATTATTCTGGATTCCTAAAATTAAAAGTTTTATTTTTTTAACAAGCTCATATAAAATATAGCTGGATTGTATAATAATAGCTATAGGGATTATTAAAGTCCATCCGAAAAATACATCTAGAATAAAAACTAATAAAAACAATACATAGCCAAGATATTGAACCTTTCGGATATTCATCAGGGTTAAAAGCACTATTCTTGAAGATCTTCTTTAATAACCATACCGTAAATCTTGGGATAAAAAACACTATGCCCTTCAATACACTATATCCAAAAAAAGTACAAGTTGTACTATATGATAGTCACCTTCTGAAATTCTTGATTTAAAAAAATTAACAAGATTATCTCAGTAATTAGTAAAAATGCATAAACAAAAAATAAGCTGAAAAATTGTCTTTTTCATATATTGACCTCATTTCTAAAAAGAACTATTTTTTTATATTATAACAGAATCTAAAACTAAAGTCAATAAATACGAAAAAAGCCCGCAAACGCGAGCTGCTTTCGTGGCGGAGAAGGGGGGATTCGAACCCCCGATACGGTTGCCCGCATACACGATTTCGAGTCGTGCGCCTTCAACCACTCGGCCACCTCTCCAATATTCCTATTTTATCATAATTATAGATTGAAATAAAGACTATTTTCCGGAATAATAGATCTGACCAGCCTGCAATCCGCCCAAAAGTTGACTAACCGTTACAAAACGAAATCCGCGAGATGTTAGGTTTTGCAAAATACATGGAACAGCATCAACTGAAGTTGGATGAATGTCGTGTAATAAGATAATCGAACCCGAATGAGCATTCGAAACTGCACGATTACAGACCACTGCTGAATTTCTATCTGCCCAGTCGCGAGTATCTACTGACCACAAAACCGAAGCCATACCAAGAGCAGCAGCGTCGGCTTGAACGCGAGAATTTGTTGCCCCATAGGGAGGGCGAAGGGCTTGCGGTCGAACGCCTGTTATACTCTGTAGCACATTGTTTGTAGATGAGATTTCATTTTGAACTTGTGCATCAGATAGACTAGTTAACGAAGGGTGTGACCACGTATGATTTCCAATCTGGTGGCCATTTTCGAAAACGCGTCGAGCCACACCTGAATATCGCTGGGCATTAGGGCCAATCATAAAGAAGGTTGCTTTTGCGTTATAATTTCGCAAATATCCCAAAAGTCGATCAGTATAAATTCCTGGGCCGTCATCAAAAGTGATAGCAATGCAATTTGGGCAATTGCCTGAAACAACTGGCGCCCTTTGAAATAACCGGAGCAGGTTGCGATACCGGCTTTGGAGCTACGGCTTTAGGTTTTGGTGGCTCTGGAACATCAAAAGTTTTTCGCGCAAAATCATTTTGTAAAAATTCGTAAATTTCACTAATTTTTAGCTGGATTTGGACATCTCCATAGCTAGACGGTAAAATATCTGATCGAGAAAAATGGAAAATCAATAGTTTGCTTATCTAAAATAATAAAATTCTCAAGATTATCAAAAGTTAATTCATCCAAAATATCTTTCGAATATTCTAAATTTTTTTACTCTTTAAAAAAATTCGAAAAACTTTATTTTTAAAAATTTCTAAAACTTTTTGGCTTAAATTTATCTTTATCAGTTAAGAAACTACTTAGCTTTATAACATCGCCACTATTTTTATCAAAAGTCCAAAAAGATTTTCATCAACTAAATTTCGCTCCGTGAGTATCTTGTTTGACCGAGAGAGCTAGCGAAATAAGGTTATCTTGGTTATAGTAAACTTGGTAGCTCATTTTTTTCAGTCGCAGGTTTATCAAAAAAATGGTTTTTTTGGCATCTGCGCGAAAAAAATATCGTCGATTTCTTTAACTTTTTGTTAACAAAATCATTAATTTTCGAATTTTTTTCGTTACTGGGATTTCCAAAGAAACTTCTTCTTTTTTTAGTTTTTTTCTTTCAATAAATTTCGAAGCTATTCCTTCATATTTCGAATCTTTAAAATAATATTTTTGAAACTTCTTGAGAGTTTTCAGTCTGAAGGGCGGCTTTTTGCTGATTATTTTTGCTAATCATATAAAAAAAGCACAGTAGGAAATTACTGCAATAATCAAAAACTACTAACGCAGAAAAAAATCAAAATTTTTTTCGATTTCGCTGATTATCCTTAATTAGTTTCTGATATTTTTTTCACTCATCCTTTTAACCATAAGTTTATTATACTACTAAAATAGAAAAACACCAGATTACTCTGATGCTTTTTCTATGGTACACCTGGCAAGATTCGAACTTACGACCTTTGGCTCCGCAAGCCAACGCTCTATCCAGCTGAGCTACAGGTGCATATGCTACTTTTCAGTAGCTAACTTTTGAAGTTCTTCCACGTTAATGGACTTCTTAATTCTAGCATATTTTTTTATATTTTTGCAAGAATTAAAGTTTTATTTTCCGGATAATCTTATCGATAAGATCAAATTTAACTTCTTCCATCGGTAGCGTGCACCGATAATATCAGTAATTTTTTCACCGTAATCTTTAGGGAAGTAAATCACAGTGCTTGGCGCAAAACGTTTTTTAGGTAGAAATACGATCGAGTATGTCGAACTTTCTTTACGTACACCAAAAGCACGGAACTCGTCATATGCATGAAAAGTGGCACCCATATAAATTCCATGATTCGAAAGACTATATGAGATAATTTGTGAACGATCAGATTTTCGAAGAACAAGAATCCCAATCGAAGATACAATTATTAATGCAAGAAAAGTCCAGCTTTGAGCCCAAATTGCAAACCCACACAATAACAAGCTAGCCAGAAAAAAGAACAAATACCAAACTTCATTTTTATCGCCAATAATTAGGTCTTGAGCCTGCCAATTTGCAATTTCTCGTTCCTCAGTTATATTATCGGGATTCTGCATCTCATTATTTTCAACAGTCCTATATTCTTGCGTCTGGAAAGATTCATTTTCATAGCTGTGGTCCGTATTTTCAGCCATGAAATGACCCGAACTTGGAGTTTGAAACTGTGATTCAGGTAGCCCAGTCACACGAGGGACATTGTTTTGATTCTCGTTATCAAAATTCATAATATTTTTATTATAGCATAAGCTGTTTAAATTTACAAAAAATAAAAAAAGATAAAACCCCACCAAACGGTGAGATTCTATCTTCTGGCGGAGAAGGAGGGATTCGAACCCTCGATACGTTTTTACCGCATGCCGGTTTTTCAAGACCGGTGCCTTCAACCACTCGGCCACCTCTCCAGATAAAAAACCATTATAACATACTTTTTTAAAAAGCTCAAGTTATTTTTTTCTTGTTGAAGCAGATAAAATGCCCAAATCCTTCTCGCTCCATTTTTTTCTGCAGAATTTCTGCGATGGAGTTCAGAGTTGCGCCAGTCGTTCGAATATCATCAAGAATGACATAGATTTTATCTTGCGAAAGCCTCTCGCCGATAAATTTATAAGATTTTTTTAGCTTGAATTTGACGAGTTTTAAAAGTCTGCGCCCCGTTGTGAAGTTTTTTTCATTTTTTGAACAATTTGTATTTTTCTGAACATCAAGCATATCTGAAAGATTTTTTTCGCCAACATCTCGGTATGATCAAATCCACGCTCACGGATATGACTCGAGAGTGTTGGAACAGGAATTAAAACTATTTTATTACGATTTTGAAGAAAAACTTCTTTCGAAAGCAAGAAGTCAACAAAAAGCCGTACTAAAGGTTGGCAATTTTGCCGCTTGCTCTGAAGCTTAAACTCATCAACCATTTTTTTGAAGCTCGCCAGAACGCTCCGATAGATAAAATTCTTTCGAAATCACAGAATTCGGTTTCGAAAGAATTTTTCCAAATCCACAATAGTTTTTAAAGCACTTTTCACAAATAGGACTACTAAGTTTTCCACAAAAATAACACCTTTCAGGCGCAAATGAATCTAAAAACTATTTCGTATATGCTTTTCTTCATAAAAAATCGTTTCTACCCCTTGATTATACAGCAAAAGTGCGGTATAATAAAGTAAATTAAGCCTATTTAGTAATTAATGTGGAGGAAAAATGGCTAGAAGACAAAATGATGACAGCTTTTTGAATGATGAGCTCGAAGCTGCTTTCAACTTTGGTGATGATCTAATGGAAACTTCAAAAGACGAAGCTTTTCACAGAATCTGAACAAATTGAAATGGCTGAAGAAGAGAATGAACTTCCAGGTCAGCTCGCTGTTGATGTTTACGAAACAGAAGATAAACTTTTTGTTAAAGCGCGAACTGCAGGCGTAAACAAAAATGACTTGGATGTTTCACTTTCAGACGGAACTTTAACAATTAGCGGTAGCTTAAATCCTGGTGATCAAGAGGGAATTATCGCTCATCATGCTCAAGAATGTTACTGGGGAGAATTCAGTCGAACATTAACACTTCCAGTTCCAATCAAGGAAGATGAAGTTGAGGCGATGTTGAAAGATGGAATTCTAACAATTAGCTTTACAAAGCTAAAAAACTCAAGCAACACGAATCAAAGTTCTATAAATCTAAAAAATCTCGAATTAACCATTCGAGATTTTTTTATTTTTACGTCATATTAATCCCAATATAAAAAGAGACCTCATTGGAAAGTCTCTTTTTATTTTTATTAACTTTAGTTCTTATTTGTAATTGATCCAATAACGAAGTTAACAATAGCGTAAGCCAAGATAGCAATAACAAGACCGATAATAGCATACATAATTGTATTTTTAGCATTTGTCACAGCACCAGAATCACCACTTGAAAGAACATATCGGATACCACCATAGATAAGCATGATCACGCTAAGAATACCGATAATAAAGAGCATGATGTTGATTGCTGTTGTAAAGATTGGTGAGTCTCCGTCGAACAAAGCTTTGTTGGTCCACCATTTTCTTCTTGAACACCTTTAGCACAGCTATCGGCAGCTTTTAGACCACCAGTAACTTTACAATCGGCAGCATATGCTGGAGTCGCAAATGTTGTAGCACCAACAGCGAACACTGTTACAGCAGCTAATAAAGCTGTTTTTACAAAATTTTTCATTTTAAATTAATTTCCTTTCTTAAAAAGTTATTTTATACTTAAATTATACCAAAATTTTTATTTTTTTGCAATAGTGGTAATGACAAAATTGACGATAGCATAAGCTAAGATAGCGACAATTAAACCAACTACTGCATAAAGGATTGTCTTCTTAGCTGAACTAACAGCACCACTATCTCCACCCGACAATACATATCGGATACCACCCCAGATAAGCATAATAACCGCCAAGATACCAACCGCAAAAAGCATAATATTAACGAAAATCTTTAGCAAGGTCACCAGCCGATCGAGAATCTTTCTGACCAGTAGAATCCGCACCTTTTTGAATTAAATCTGCAGCACCCTCAGCATGAGCTTGATTATCTAGAACATTCGATGTCACAACAATAGGGGTAGCAAAAGCAAAAAAATCAAACCGAATGCTAATAAAATTTTCTTCATTTTTATTCTCCTTAAATTATTTTTATATTTTTTTGTCCAAATACTTTTTATCACCTGTTTCATTTTTTTCCAGAGTTAAGTTCTGGGAAGGAAGGCTTACCATCGTTGCCTTGGCCACCGCTTGAATTATCAGACTTAGTATTTGGCGAATTATTATTTGAATTTTTATTAGAAGATCCCGAACCGCTAGATGAATTACCGCCAGAACTAGAGCTTGAGCTAGAAGATGAGGAACTACCACTGGAGCCACCTTTGCTGCCGCCCGCGCTTCCAACAATAAAGTTAACAATTGCATATGCCAAAATCGAAACTACCAGACCAACTACAGCGTACAGCAACATTGTTTTAGCTCGTGTGATTTGATTTGGATTTCCTGCTGATGTAATAAAAGTAATTCCTGAATAGACAATTACGATTATCGAGGCCATTCCTACAATCCAAAGAAGAACCGAAATTATATTTTTGGCAATTTCTTTAGCATCTTTAGCATCTCCAGAGCAGACAGCTGTATTTCCGGAAACAACATTTTTACAGGCACCGAATGGGGTCGCCGCAAATGCATTTGCCGGCATCATGAACGCGAATAAGATACTACTTAATAGAATAATCTTTTTCATCTAAATACTTCCTTTCAATAGCCCACCAATAATTAGATTTACAATTAAAGCTGCTGAGACAATTATCCCAATTCCGAAAGACGCATACACTATTGCAGATTTAGCTTTCGAAATTCGGCCAGGGTTACCAGAGGAGGTAACAAACGTCAAACCCGCAACAACAATCACGATAACGCAAATTATTCCAGCCCAGATAAATGCCGTATTAAACGCATTCTGAAGGGAAGCATCATTAGCTTTGTCTTTATTTGAAGTGTCAACGTTATTAAATACCTTGGACTTATCGAAATTTATTGAACCATCTGAAGTGCTTTCGCCCTTATCTCCAGATCCATTTTCTTCTGCTAAAAATATATTGTTCCATTATCCTAAAATTCCTAATACAAATGTTACTATTGTTGATGCTAAAATTGCAATTACTAGACCAACTACCGCGTTAGTCAATGACCTTTTTGCATTTGCAAGCATTCCTGGATCACCAGCAGCAATCATATATTGATACCCCGCGTAAATAATAAATGCCATTGCTACCAACCCTGCAATTCGAAATCCCATATCAATCACATTTGCTACGACCGTCCAAACAAATTGTTCTATCGTAATCTCGTGTTTATTCTTTGCATCATTAGGGCCAATCTCTTTAATCTGACAGCCGTTTTCGCCAGAAGTAACTAATCCACGATACCAAGCAGGAAGGCCAAAGAAAGTTTCGTTTCCGGTACATCCTGAGTCTGCATAAGCACTTTGCGAAAAATACATCATCGGCATAAGCATAATAGATAACATCAATAAAATTTTTTTCATTAGAAGACTCCTCCTGGAATAATCCATTGTAGGAATGCCCACATTAATATGTACGCAACTACACCAATAACCGTATTCATGATCATTGTTTTAGCTTTTGAAACTTGCCCGGCATTATCTCGCGCAGTTATATATAATACACCTGCATAAACGATCGCACCGACAGCCGCAATTCCAACTCCAGTTGTTACGACTAGTAGAATCATGTTAAGAATATCTTCAATTTTCCAACTTTCAGGTAGAATTGCTGTTTTAACTTCTTCCGGAGTATTATCGATCGGCTCATTTTCATCTTCATTTTCTTTATTTTCACCTGCGTCTCCATCACTTGAGCTGGAAGAGCTGGAGCCGGAATTTGAACTAGAGCTTGATCCAGATGTTGAACCTGAATTCGCAGGAGCGGGCGCAGGGGCAGGCGCTGGTGCTGAATTAGAGCCTGAATTGTTCTTTTTATTATCCTTCTTCTTCTTATTTGATGATTTAGGAGCATCGACCGCATTACCATTACCATCTATATACTGCAGCTTTGCATATGCATCGTTGCTGAATACAAAAAACGTTTGAAAAGCTACAAAAAAGCTCGTCAAAACTAACCCAATTGTAATTATTTTTATTTTTTTAATCATAATAATTATACTTTAAACCATTTTTAAGGGAAAAAGCAAGTGTTTTATTTCGAAAAAAACAATTTAAAAGATTGACAAAAAGGGTTAAAATATGATAAAAATCAGGTCATATGCAGATCTTGACGAGGTTCAGAAAAGCAAAAACTCAAGATTTTCGAAAAGTTTTTCTTATCGCGACTATAACAGTAGTCACAATCTTGGGCTTTTTTAGTTCGAGCCTAGCTTACGCGCTCGATGGTGCCCAATGGACAGATTCTTCAAAAAATGGTATAAAATACAACGGAAAAGTTTATACAAAAGTCTCTGATACTTCGAAATATCCTGATTCAATTCGTTCAAAAAAAATCTATGCAGAAAATTCATCTGTCAGCGCAGACAATCAAAAAACCACTGTTATTGCCCTAGATAACGAAAACGATGCCTCTAGTGGAAAAATTTACACTTTTGACGTGAGCGCCTTAGGAAATCTAAAACAAGATGGTGATGCGCAAGATGTTAAAGTTGACGGTACCTCAAAAGATGAAGAAACATCAAACTGTAGCGTTGAAGGCGGTGGTGGCTGGATGGTTTGTATGGTTGCAAACACTATCTCGAAATGGATGGATGGAATTTATGAATGGCTTCAAACTTTTTTGCGAGTTCAACCACTTTATACTTCTCATAAATCAGGCCTCTTTCAAGTCTGGGATTATATGCGAAACGTTGCGAATATCTTTTTCGTGATTGGTTTTGTTTTTGTCATTTATTCACAAGTGACTGGTTTTGGAATTAGTAATTATGGTGTGAAAAAAATATTACCAAAATTAATCGTAGCAGCAATCTTAATTAATATCTCTTATTATATTTGTGCAATTTTGGTGGACATTTCGAATATTTTAGGCGCCCAAGCACAAAATCTTCTCGTGGGAATTCGAAACAGCATTTTTAATAGTGGCGGTAATAAGATTAAGGTTTCAGGTTTAGACTGGTCAAATATGACTGCAGCTGTTTTAAGCGGTAGTGGTGTTGTGGCGTATGGAGCATATACGGTATCTGTAGCGACTGCAGGAAGTACCGGTGCAGCAGTAATGATGATCCTTGGCGCTTTGGTTGCTGTTATATATTCGGCCGTAGTTGGCTTAGTAATTCTAGCTGCTCGTCAAGCAATTATTATTGTTTTAGTTTTCTTAGCACCTTTAGCTTTCGCCGCAAACATCCTACCAAATACCGAAAAATGGTTCCAGAAATGGAAAGATTTATTCACGACAATGCTTGTCATGTATCCAATTATATCCCTACTATTTGGTGGAGCACAGCTCGTTGGAACTACAATTATTGCTAGCTCAAACGGAAGCTTTTTAGTCTTCCTTTTAGGTGCAGTTGTTCAGATTGTACCACTTGCAATTACACCAACAATTATGCGAATTAGTGGTGGTCTACTTGGTAAATTTGCTGGAATTATCAACAATCCAAATAAAGGACCAATTGACCGAGCCAAGAAATTCCTTGGAGAAAATCAAGAAATGTACCGAAATCGGGGAATTGCAAAAAATCCAGCATCACTTGGTTCTCGCTTAAATCAAATGAGTTACAACCGATCAAGAAGAATCGGTTCAGCAAAATCTATTGCTGACACATATCAAAAAGAACGCTTTGCGAATAAAGAGAATTCTGATTTAGAAGCCGTTCAAAATATGCCAGAAGGTTCAAATGCGTTTTCGAACAGATATTACGAAGCTCGCAAGCAACATATTTTGGGAACAAATACTCAATACCAAGAAATGCTCGCTAACGAGGCTTTGAATCGTGCCAACGCTCAATCTGGTGCGGCAGTTTCACAAATTAAATCTGAACTGCTCAGTTCAACTCTTGATAAAGATCCGAGTGGTAAAGATTAGAGGAATTGTTGATCTTAGTGATGATACTCTAAGAACTCTCAATGGAAAATTTGGTTCGCAAGCGCTTAAATTCATCGATGATGCAAACAGAACAACTTCATTTAAGCAAGCTGAAAGAAATAACAATATCGCACTCAATAATGCAATGGCAAACAATTTGCGCTACAATAACGACCTATTAAATACCGCATCTGGTGTTCGTGGTGAATCTGGAAAAAGTCTCAGCACTTGCTAGTGCTATGGCGGCTGCTTCGAAAGAGAAACAAAGAAGAGGTCGAATCACTCGCAAATCTTACAAAATCACTCAACTTTTCAGGCAACGATTATAACCAAATCTTCTCAAAAAATATGGGTGAAAGTATTCAGAAAGATGGGATCGATTTCGAAATTACTAAAAATTTGCGTGCTGCAACAGCCGAGAAATTCATGGGTTCATCAAATCTCGAAACTGCTCTAGATTCGCTCGGTAAAACTTCACTTGGTAGCGAATTGAATGCTAATCGTAGCGATTTGGTTGAAGCCTTTTAAGAAAAACCAAAAAGACGATCTTCAGTTTATTGGTGGAGCTGCCTTAGAAAATATTGCAGTAAATGGTATGACTTCAAAAGAAGTTATGAATGCTATTCATGATAACTACACCAAGAACGTTTCAGATGAGAAAATTATAAAAGCTTCAAATGATGCAATGAAAATCATCTGGGATAAAAAGCACTTTTCAGCAATGTCGGACGAAACACTCAAGTCAACACTTAAGAGCGTTAAGACAATTAACGAAAATCCCGCTGAATACAGTAAAGCTTAACGCAGTTCAGGGATCCGAAATTCACAAAATGCTTAAAGAAGTCGAAAAAGAGCAATAAAGCAATCTACGACTCCATTCTTGGTTCAAACTGGAAGCCAACCAACATTAAGAATAAAAAAATAGGCAGAGTTTTACGACTTTGTCTATTTTTTTACTTTATTTTTTAGAAAAAAATATGTTAAAATTGTACTAATAATAAAGGAGAAGTGGGCAAAAATAGAGAATGAGCGTTTATAAAGTTCCTCAAGACGTTGAGGCTGATGACAAATTGCTTGGGCCGTTTAATTTTCGGCAGTTTATTTACCTGATTATTGTTGCAGGCTGTGTTGCGCTGGATATTTTTTTCTATGGGGAATTTTTCCCGGATTAGTAATTATACCAATGCCTTTTATCATTTTCTTTTGGAGCACTCGCATTACCTCTGCGAAAAGATCAACCAATGGAAACTTATCTTGCTGCAATTGTTTCTTTTTATATTAAACCTAATAAGCGTTATTGGCAGCCAGACGGTGTTGAACATTTAATTCAAATTTCTGCACCAATTAAAAAAGATGAACATCTAACTAAAGATATCTCACAAAATGAAGCGTCAAGACGGCTTAGTTACTTAGCGGATATTGTTGATACTGAAGGTTGGGCTATTAAGCACTCAATCGCGCCTGTAAACACGACTGTTCGAGAGGAGTACTCTAATGAAGCACGTTCAGCAGAGGATATGTTTGAGAATTCCCGCGTATCTTCAAATGTTGATAATCTTTTGAGTCGACACGACCAACGCCGCAAACAGCAAATTATGCAAAACCTTGATATGGCGCGAAATCTCGCGCAGTTTACGGATGAAAGTTCGGAAAACATTCAAGACCAAACTTATTATTTTGATCCTAAAAATAAATATATTGGCTCGGACAATGTTAAATTTGAAGACGTCTCAATTCAAGCCCCAGTGTCAGCCCCAGCACAAACTCAACCAACAGCATTTTCACAAAATCAGCAAGACCAATATCGCATGAACTTTTAACCAAAATAGAACCTCTAACAATAATTTTACGAATACCTATCCACAAAGCCCAACGCAAAATTGGAATTCAGGACAGAATAATTCTAATAACTACACTCCAAGCCAAAACTGGCAAAATCCGCCCCAACCAAATCCTGAAAATAATAATGAATTCAATAACATCAAGCTTCATTATAACCCTTACCCAGATTCAATGAATCAAACTGTTATTTCACCTAACTGGCAACAAAACCCGCTACACAATTTTCAGCAACCCGCGCCACAACCACTTTCAAACTTTGCCGAGAACCCTTATCTAAATCAACCGCAACAACATCCGTATCCAGCACCGAATAGCCCAGAAAGCTATCAAAGCCAAAAAGATGAACTTGAAGGACTCCGTGAAGATATTGAGAGAATTCGAGAATTCAATAATGCGACAGACGAAAGAGAAAAACGCGATCCAAAGGCGAGAATTTCAACAAACCCAGAGGATAATCCGTTCATTAATAAAAAACAATCAACCGGTCAAACCTCTGCTAAAGAAATTAGTGCTGAAATGAAAAGGCTAGTTTCAGAAGGAAAGGACCTTTCGGTTGAAACGCTTGCACGCCAAGCGAATAAAATAGCAAATAAAGAAAAGATTTCCCAGGATAATTCAAAAGAGGTCGACCTGGAAGAAAATGAAGTATTAATATCATTGAGGTAAATAATGAATAACATGAATCAAAAAAATCCAGCAATGGATGCAAACCAAGCCGAGAATAAAACAAATTCAAATGCACCAGCCAACCCAACTTCGACACAAAATTCGCTAGAAATTGCCGAACTTCGTGAAGGGATGGTTGTGATGCGTGATGGTAGCTTTCGGGCGGTTATTGCCTGTAAGTCAATCAACTTCGACCTTATGAGCTCTCGTGAACGCGAAGGCGTGGAGTATTCTTACCAGAGCTTTTTAAACTCGCTAACTTTTCCAATTCAAATTTTGGTTCGTTCGCAGCGCGTTGATATCGAGCCATATTTAAACAAACTTGCCGATATTCAAATGGCTCAAGATAATATGCTTCTTGGTGATTTAATGGAAGACTATATTAACTTTATCGATAGCTTGAGCCGCAGTGCGAATATTATGGATAAATCTTTCTTTATTGTTATTCCTTACCACCCAACTGGCGATCTAAATAATCTTAAAGATTCAGCCAAAGGGATTTTTTTGGAAAAAAATATTCGCAAAACCAAGTGCGCAAATTTCGAAAAATTGATCGAAATACCTGGGATAAAGCGCGAGGAAATTAAAAAAACGCGTTGATTCAATCACCGGTGGACTTTATCAAATGGGAATTAAGTCTGTACAGTTAAGCACGAAGGAACTTGGTGAGCTTTATTATAATGTTTATAACCCAGATACAGCAGTTTATGAGCCTTTGGGTGATTTCCGCGATACAGCAAGCTTATTTGTTCGAAAAGCAGAGGGTGATAATCCAAATCAAGGAGGATTTTAATTATGGGGAAGAAGAAAAAAAGACGCAGTTGATATTGCCGCGCAGCAACGCGCCCAAGAGCAGGCTGAGGTTGAACAAGCATTTTTAACTGGTATTAACACTTTACGCGACCTTATCGCGCCATCAAGCCTCGAATTTCACTCGAGCTATTTTCGCTTAGGCACAAAATACGGCCAGACAATCTACGTTTATGGCTACCCACGCCAGCTTTACACCGGATGGGCTTCACCAATCTTGAATGCTGATGAAGTTTTGGATGTTTCAATGTTTATTTATCCAGTTGAAACCGAAATCGTGATGAAAAACCTCCGCCGAAAAGTTACCCAGCTTGAAGCCGACCTTTCGATTAATAACGAAAAGGGTAAAACTCGTGACCCAGCGCTCGAGGCTGCTTTAAATGACGCCGAAGAGCTTCGAGATCAACTCCAGCTTGGAGCGGAAAAATTCTTCCGTTTCGGACTTTATTTAACGATTTATGCTGATAGCCTTGATGAATTAAACTTCGTGCGAAGTAAAATCGAAACAATGCTCGGACAGCAAATGCTGTTTTCGAAAGTGGCATCAAGCCAACAAGAGCAGGGCTTGAAAGCAACAATTCCTCAACTTTCAGATCAATTACAGATTCGCCGAAACATGAACACGGGTGCAATTTCAACTTCATTCCCATTTACTTCTGCCGATCTTACGCAGGAAAATGGTGTTCTTTATGGTGTTAATATGCACAATAACGGACTTGTTATTTTCGACCGTTTCACCCTTGAAAATGCGAACATGGTGGTCTTTGCGAAATCTGGTGCTGGTAAATCTTTCACCGTGAAGCTTGAGGCCCTTCGAACAATGATGATGGGTGCCGAAGTTTTAATTATCGACCCAGAAACGAATACCAAAAATTAAGTGATGCGGTTGGCGGAAGTTACATTCGCTTAAGTTTAAACTCTGATGTGCGAATTAATCCGTTCGATCTGCCGCACGTTATTGATGCCGAGGAAGCCGATAACGCACTTCGTGCAAATATCGTTACACTTCACGGCCTATTTCGCTTAATGCTTGGCGGAACGAGCGCAGGACAGTCAATTGGTCTTTCACCGAGCGAAGAAGCTGATCTTGACCAAGCGATTATCGACACTTATGCGCGCGCCGGAATTACTTCCGATCCGCTAACGCATAATTCAACACCGCCAACAATTCACAACCTTTATGATACCTTAGTCCACATGGATGGAAGTGGTCCAAGTTTGGCGCAACGCCTTCGCAAATACACCACCGGAACATTCGCGGGAATTTTCTCACAACAATCAAATATCGATATCAATAACTCAATGGTGGTATTTAATATTCGTGACCTTGAAGATGAACTTCGCCCAGTTGCGATGTATATTGTGCTTTCACACATTTGGAATATTGTGCGTTCGGAACAGAAAAAACGTATGCTGATCGTTGATGAGGCTTGGCAGTTAATGAAATACGACGATTCCGCAAACTTTTTGTTCAGTTTGGCAAAACGTGCCCGAAAATACTACCTTGGTCTTACTACAATTTCTCAGGACGTTGAAGACTTTATGGGTTCGAAAATGGGTCGTGCGATTGTTTCGAACAGCTCAATGCAGCTGCTTCTAAAGCAATCTTCAAGCGCAGTTGATGTTTTGAGTGATGTCTTTAAATTAACTGAAGAAGAGCGCAAACGTCTTGCAAACTTCCCAGTTGGGCAAGGTCTATTCTTCGCTGGACAGAATCACGTTCATATTCAAATTATTGCCAGTGATACTGAGCATCAGTTAATTTCAACAAGTCCGAATAATTCTAAGAATCGGCAGAGTGACAACTTAATGACAAATGGGTATGCAGACCCGAATGAATTATTCTAGTCTTGAAACATAAGCATAAACATGTTAAGATAGTCTTATAAATTTTTTTGAGTTTTAATTTAGGAAAAAAATGGGAGCAGCAAGAGATTTCGACCAAGATGAAAATCTTGATTTTAGCGACTTAAGCGACACAAACCAATCTGCGCTAGAAAAAGCAAAAAAAGTAGATGGGGAAACGCTGAGGTTATTCGCGGTGACGACGGCTATAATCCGTCAGATTTAGCGAGCGCCGAAAAATTCATCTATGGCAACAAGCTCAAATTCGGGGATTAGCGATAATGAAACCCTCATGAAAGATTCAACCACAACCCAGTCGAGTGGTTGGCGTAATAATGTTAGCGGCGGAGGAACCCATAAATCACGAAATGCAGCCTCAAAAGGCGGCGCAAAAAACCGCGCGATGTCATTCTTTAAGGGTAAGGGAGCTTTCGCCACAACTGGTGGGGTTATTGGTGGTGTTGGCGCTTTAATTTTTGCTGGAACATTTAATATGGTTTCTCTAATGTCGAACCATATCACAGAAATGGTTACCGAAAAACTCAACTCAGCCTCGATAAGCATGAATAAACGTAGCAGTAAAAGTTTTTAAACTAAAGTTTAAAAACTAAAAGGTGTTAACTGTGTAGCTGGAATTGTTTGCCGCATGTCCAGGGTTACTGATCGAAATCTTAAAAATCTGCGTGAAGCTGGTTTTCAAGTTGAAGTAGAAAAAGGTGAAAGTATTCTTGGGCGTAAAAAAATTTCGTCCATAAAATATGTTAAAGCTGGGCATGAAATCCCACTAGATTCATCCTCCGAAATTAAAAGTGTCCTGACAAATAATCCTGAAGTTCGGGAGGCTCTTAAGCGTGGGTATAACGGGCGCTTTGCATCTTTCCTAGATAAGAAGTGGCAAAAGCTTAAGGGGTGGTTTAGCTTCAAAAAATGGAGAAAGAATAACAAAGGTAAAACCGAAGAAGAAATTGATGAGGATATGAAAAAAACTGCCAACGACCATTCGAAAGAAGAGGACGCTGACGGTAAAAGCCGTAAAGGCGACCCTGATCCAGAAGATGGAAAAGTTGAAAAAGGAGATAAGGGTACGAGTGCAGTTAAAGATAAGTTAAAATCTAATAGTGATAAACTCAAAAAGGGCTTTAAAAATGCCCGACAAAAATCCATTGCAGCCGCAAATACCATTAAGGGTGTAGGTCAGACACTTAGTGGCCCATTAAATGCAATTGATAAAATTTGTGGCGTGTATGCACTCGTAACTATGGGATGGAGTGTTGCGAAAGTAGCAAAAGTTGAAGTTTTTGCTCAGTTTGGACTATCTTTCCTTTCGATGTCTTCAAAGATTAGGTCTGGTGATGCAACTCAAGAAGAAGTCACGGCTCAAGGAAATAGTTTAATGGGAATTGCTAATAAGAAAGATTCCGACGAGAAAAAAGACAGCGAACAAAGCGATTCTAATACTTCTAGATTAAAAGAGGCCTTTGCATTTTTCGCAGATTCAGCTGAAGAAAATAGTCCTGGAAAAAGCGCTACAGATTCGCAGGGTTGGCGCGCTGTTGCTTATGGAGACCGCATCTCTAAATTAGATAATTCAGCAAAAGACTATCAAGTTGGTATAACTGGTGCTTTAGCAAAAATAATGGATACATTCACTAGCGGAACTCTTGGCTGGGTGGTTCGTAAAGGGTGTAAAGTTGCAACTGTTACTACAGCTGTAGTTGGTGCTGCAGTAGTCGTAGCCAGCCTCGTGGCCTGCGCAACTACTGCCTGTGTAGCTGAAGTTCTAGGATCTATAGCTTGGGGAGCGGCTGTTGGTGTTGCACTGTCTCTTGCCTTAACTGTCTTAAAAGATAAGGCGATGGATGAGATATCTCTGCATGTTGCGCAAGGTTTAACTGGAACAATTCTTAACGACTCCACTAAAGGTGAAAATTTTGGTAATGCCATAATGTCGGGTTCTGCTGCGATGATGTCTAAAAACACAATGGCCGGAAGCGGAGGAGTATTAACTAAATCACAAGCCGTTGCATTTTACCATGAGACCGAAAGGCAAATTGCCGAAAATGCTGAAGAAATTCGAAAGACAAGAAGTCCATTCGATCCAAATACTCGTCACACGTTCCTAGGTTCAATTGTAAGCAATATGCTACCTTACTCAAAGCAAATAGCCTCAATCAGCGGCTTCCTGCCTTCGATTATTGGTGGTGCACAGAGATCATTCGCTGCAATTACGCCTGGCGCACATGCTGCAAATGATGCAAACTTTATTGCAAACATGGACACTTGTGAAGATAAGTCTATTAAAGATACTGGTGCTGCAACTGATATTTTCTGTAATGTCTATACCGGAATCGATATGAAAATTGCCGATAAAGATACGGATCAGGTTATCGATGAGCTAAAGAGTAGCGGAGATTTGAAAGAAAAAGATAGCTCTGGGGATGGAGATACCGACGACATGCTAAGCACGGTCGAGATGGGTTCCGATCTTAAAAAATACGAAAAATACTGCTTCAACCGCAAAAAACCAATCGGCGCATCAGAAGATGATGATGACGATAACTTTGGAGCTATTTGTAATAGTGATAAAAACCCAAAAGCTAATCTATACGCACTATTCTTAACAGATGTTCGGGTTGAAGAAGGTATGAATGAAGATTTCAAACCTGACGAAGGTGGCGGATCTGGAAGTTCAAGCTCAAGTTCAGGAGGTGTAGACCCAGATCTAGCTAAACTTAGTGGAGAATTTGTGTGGCCAGTTAAGGGTGTTAAAGTTAATGGTGACTCAATCGAAGGTGTTGGGCCAGATCAAGATTTCGGACCTAGATCATTCTTTGATGGATTCTCATCAACACACTATGGAATAGACTTCGGTAGTGCAACCTTCGGCTCTGCAGCACCAGTTTATGCGGCAGCGGATGGTGAAGTTGTTTACGGTGGAGATGCCGAAACCGTAGGATGGGGTGCCGGTAGTCACTATGTTGCGATTAAGCACAACGGTGATATTTACACCACGTATTCACACATGCGATCCCATAGCGTGCATAAAGGAGATAAAGTTAAAAAAGGCCAGCAGATTGGTGTTACCGGGGCAGAAGGAAACGCAAGCGGGGAACACCTACACTTTGAAACAAAGAAGGGAACCGGAGTACCGGGAGAAAAAGGTGCCTTCAACCCTATGGATTTAATTAAAGGAAATACTTAAGTATTATAATGAAACGAATCAGAATTTTACCAATTATAGCCGTATCTATTTTGCTAGCCGATTTAATTAGCTTTCCAGCCAAAGCAGATTTTAATGCTAAGTTTTTCAACTCAAATAATATCACCTATTACGATGCGGGTGATGATTGTGGAACTGGCGGAGGCGGTGGGAGTGGCTCCACGAACCTCGAAGGAAACGATAATGCTGAAAAAATCTGGAACTTCTTCAAATCTAAAGGTTGGAGCGATGAACAGGTTGCTGGAGTTATGGGTAGCCTTTGGGGTGAATCAAACCACTTTCAACCTGACCTAAATGAGGCGGGTAGCGGAATTGGTTATGGTATTGCTCAGTGGTCTTTCGGACGACGAACAAATCTCGAAAATTATGCCAAAGAAAAGGGTAAGCCCGTATCAGATCTTGGTGTTCAGCTAGATTTCCTATGGACAGAACTCGAGGGCCCAGAAGTGGCCGCAAAAAATGCTGTGAGTTCTGCAAAATCCGTGAAAGAAGCAACTACAGCCTGGACACTTCAGTTTGAGCGACCACGTGAAGATTTGCGACCTGGACGTATTCAAGAAGGTGAGCAAGTTGGTAATGATATTCTTGCTAAATATAAAGGTAAGGGCGGAAGTTCTTCAAGCTCTTCAAGCAATTCATCAAGCTCAAGCAGCTCAAGCTCGAGCTCAAATTCAGGATCTTCAAGCTCGAATAGTTCATCAAATAGCGGAAAAATAACCTTCATCGGCGATTCTATTACTGTTGGCGTGCAAGATAAACTCACTTCAACATTCTCAGGTTCGAACGTTTCAGCAACAGTCGGAGACTCGATCGCAGCCGCAACAAGCAAACTCCCGGCTGAAATAAACGATACTGTTGTAATCAATCTTGGAACTAACGATAACTTTGATGAAAGCGCTGCTGAAACCCTTACTTGGTAAATTAAAAAGGTAAGAAAAATTTATTGGGTAAATAACTTCTCTAAAAGGTGGTAACGCTGATTATGAAGTAATCAATAAGAAGTTGTCAGCATTCGCATCAAAGCATAGTGAAGTTAAAGTTTTAGACTGGAAGGCTTACGCCGAGAAAAATGGTGGACGCGAAAAGCTTTACTCAGGTGATGGAATTCACCCAAATACTGAAGGACAGGAAGCCTATGTAAAATTCCTACAAGAAGCGCTTAATGGTGGCGGCGATAATTCTTCTAAGTCATCAGACTCTTGTGGTGGATCCGGATCTTCTTCAGGTAAGTTTATGACTTCAGCCGACGCATCACACACAACATCGGATGGATTCTCAGTTTTTGAACAATGTGATCCACGATGGGCCAATGAGCAATGGGGAAAGAGTGCAGCAAATACGATGTGTGCCGCAGCTTGTGGTCCGACATCTGTTTCCAACATGGTACTAGCCCTTACTGGAAAATCCATCAGCCCTCTTGAGATGGCTAAAAAGGCCGCCGAAAAGGGCTATGAAGCTGGATATGGAACTACTCTAGGAGTTGTTGAAATGGTACAAGATTATGGATTAAAACAATCTAAAATTGATATTTCGGTTAATGCTGTTGAAGATGTCCTAAAGAAAGGTGGGTTGGTTATGTTAGCAGGAACTGGCCCTGGTCCATTCCTAAACACTAGCCACTATGTTGTTATTCGAAAAAGCTCAGGTGGAAAATGGTATACAGCAAACCCTGGCCGCAAAGAGCTTGACGACACTCCTTATGATCCTTCTTACGTCATCTCAATGACTTTCGCAGCATTTGGAGTTACTAAATAAAAGGAGTTGAACATGCTTAGAGATATTTTAAAAAACAAGAAAATCAAAGCTATCGTAATAACCTTTCTATTTGCTAGTGCACTCATGATTGGTTTAGCAATCTGGTCGGTTATTCGCCAGCAGCAAGAGGCCAACAAAAAACCTGAGATCGATCCAGCTTCGGGCGAAGTAATTGGCCCTCCAACTGGTGGAAATCTTCCAGAATATGCTGTTCCGTATATTGGCTTTGAAAAGTTTGTTAATAACGGCGCAAATTTCAATATGTATAAAGAATTTCAAAGTGTCGTTCGACAGTATCAGCTTAAAGTTAATGGCAATAATTACAATACCTATTATAAGCGTGTAAGTATGTATAAAGACTCTTACTCAGCCAAAACAGATCCAAAAACTAATATCTTCACACATCGCTTCAAGATCGAACTAGATACTAACAAAAAAACCTTATGGGTAAAAATTGAATCTTTCACACCATTTAGGTATAAGTTCTACTTTTATGACACCGATAAGGAAGAAAATCCAGTTCTCGAATACAATTACTGCGACCCTGCTGTATGTAAAGAAGATACAACAAACGTAAAGCCTATTACAGATTAACCAAAAAATAACCTCACTAAGTTAGTGAGGTTATTTTACATTCATCAACCTGAATATCGTTTGTTGAAGTTATAATAGTTTGATATTTTGAAAAAAATGCTTAGTTAGTAATTTTTTTGTCGCTCATTATCTAGCTCTGAAAAATACATCATCGAGCAAAAACAATTGGTCGTTTTCCAGTTAGTTCTGCTAAAATGTCTGTTTCAATAAATTTAAGCGCCAAAACTAAACTACGGTTCTCGCCACGACTTGCCACATTTTGCGCTGGTTTTCCATTAAAAATAAACTGAATATCATGCTTATGTGGACCAAAAACTTGTGTAGCCTAAAAATCTTATCGCGCTCAACATTTTTCACTTAAGATAGCTAAAATTTCGCTTTTTGAGACATTGTCGCCCAAATATTGAATTTTAATACTATCTTTAACTCCTGAAATTTCCGCATAAATATTTTCGATTTTTCGAATTTAATAATTTTATAAATTCACATCTTTTCGAAATAATTTCGGAACCGTATTCTGCAAGCATCAAATCCCACGGAAAGAGTTCAATCTTTGAGAAATTATCACTTTTCAACAGATTATTTCGCTGCTTTTAAGGCTTTATTGTATCTTGAAAAGTGCTAGTTGAAAACTTGGATAAATTTGAGCTAAAAAATGATCCAAGAAATTACGTCGACGATTCGGCGACCCACTCAATAATTGCAAGTCTTCAGGCTCAAAAAGCACCACAGGAACCCTTAAATTTGCGCTCAGGCGCGCTTTTTTTGTTTCCATCGATTAGGAATTGCTTTTTCGAACTAGTAAGGGAATTATCGAATATAACCGTCCTTAAAGAATCTTTCGAATCTTTTTAAATCAATCCGAAACCAGCTAGAACCATCATTTCGAAGAATTTCTTTATCGCTCGATCGGAAACTAGTTCCTTGAAGAGTAAAATAAATCGCTTCAAGAAGTGAAGTCTTTCCGCTACCGTTTGCACCAGAAATTAATGTCGATTTTTCACCAATTTCTAAAATGAAATCAGAATGCGTTCGAAAATTCTGAACCCTTAAAATTTTTAAAATCATTTAATTCCTAACTTTTTAGAGGCATCACAATATGAATATAATCATCGCTATCTGTATTTTTAAAAATTGTTGGTGCAAGTTTTTCCTGAAAATCCAAAAATAAATTTTCGAAGATTTTAATGGTTTTAAAGCATTTTCGATATAATTTACGTTCAGCGTAACTTCGCCTCCACCTTGAATTTCCGCATCGGCTTCAGATGTGTTTTCACCAATTTCGCTAGCAATTGTATGCATTGATAATTTCGAAGTTTCTTCGTTTGCAGTAATTTTAACACTTCCACCAGATTTATCACTAAAAACTTTTGCAACTTTTGCAATTTGGTAAAAATCAGTGCGGCTAATCTTTACTGTAGTTTCAGTTTTATCGGGGATTAAACGGCGGTACTCAACATATTTTACCATCAATTAAATTACTAATTACTAAAAATATCGCCAACCATAAATTGAATTTGGTTATCGTTGATAAGAATTTCAATTTCATCAAGTTTTTCTGGAATAACACTTTTTAACTTTTGCTAAAAACACTGCTTGGAACAATTGATTCAAACTCTTGATCAGTTTCGAATAACTTTCGCTCACTCAATCGATAACCGTCCGTCGCGGCCATATAAATATAGTTTTCGAAAAGTATGCAAAAAAACACCCGTTAAAAATTGGCCGCGAAGTATCCATACTTACCGTGTTGATTTGATCAACCGCTTCTTTAAAAATATCCGTACTCATAAAAAATCGTGCGGTTGGCTCATCAATTGTTGGCAGTTCAGGGAAATCTTCAGCCGAAAAACCATTAATTTTAGATTTATAATTTCCACTTTCAATTAAAATATGATCGCCGCTAACTTTAAAAAGAAACTTGACTATTTGATGGAAGACTACTAATAAAAACTTTTTGTTAAACTTGCTGGAACCATAATCGAACCAACTTTTTCAATTTTTGCACTAATTTTTTGCGAAATCGCAATCTCTAAATTTGTAGCAGCAATTAAAAGCCTTGGTCCATCTGTTTGTAAAAGAATATTCTCAAGAATAGGCATACTTGTTTTTGCACTTGCAATTCCTTCAACATTATTGAGTGCTTTAGCTAAATCATCTTTATTAACAGTCAGTTCCATAAAATTCAAATTCCTTTTTCTTAAAAAGTAGTAGTTATAATAATAGGTGTTGTGGAAACTGTGGAAAACCACTTATTCACTACTTAAATTATACCATTTTTTTGTGTGGAAAATCAAAGCAAAACTTTTTGAAAAAAATGTGCATAAATTAAATACTTTTTTTCACAATTTTGAAAATTGGAAATTATCCACAAGAAACTTGTGTAAAACTTTGCCATTTTTTTCTGCAAGATTTTTACAGGTTTTCCAAACGAAATATTTGATTTTTTTCCACAAGCTTTCAACACTTTATTAAAAACAATAGCAGCATATTGTCAAACATAGCAATAAAACAAAAAAATATTTTCGCAAATAGAGAAGTGCTCTTAGTATTTATATGAATAAAATATAATTAGAAAAAAATCAAAAAGCGAACAAATAAAAGCTGTTCGCTTTTTATAAAACTAAAAATAGAAAATGTCAAATTAACAGATATAAAAAAATAGAGCCATTTAGACTCTATTCGTAAATTAAATCACGTAAGCTTTCGATTTCGGAGCGAATTTCAGCATCCAATTTAATGCCTTTTTTTCAATTTTTGAAACACCATTCATGATGGTCGAATGATCGCGTGAGAATTCCTTGCCAATTTGCGGAAAACTCATCTTTAACTCATACTTCATTAAATAACAGGCAACTTGGCGCGCATGATTAATATCTTTTTGACGAGATTTGCTTAAGATATCTTCTTTAGAAACGCCCAGGTATTTTGCTGTTTTATCAATTATCTTTTTTGAGTTAAGATGATTTGGTCGAGTCGGTCGACTATTTTGAATTAATCCTTGCGCAAGCTCGAGGTTTGGTTTAATATTTCGCAGCTCTGCCATTGCGATTAGTTGAGTTACTGCTCCGATGATTTCACGAATATTTGTGCGGTAGTTTTCGGCGATAAACTCCGACACCTCGGGGTCGAGTTTAACATTATCATGCTCTGCTCGAGCTTCAACGATACTTTGACGAGTTTCAAAGTCAGGCAGCTGGATATCAACAGTCATTCCACTTTCGAAACGGCTTTTTAGACGATCAGTTAAAGTTGGGATACTTGAAGGTGCACGATCACTAGAGAGAATAATCTGTTTATTTGCTCGATGTAATTCGTTAAAAAGTATGAAAAAAACTCTTCTTGAGTTTTATCTTTTTCCGTAAATGAATTGAATATCATCAACGATCAAAACATCAACATTGCGATATTTATCGGCGTAACCTTGCTTTTTTTGAGCGCACGTTATCCAAAAAAATCACGATAGAAATTTTCAATTGTAATATAAAGAACAGTTAATTCTGGGTGTTTTTTTCAATTTCGTTACCGATTGCCTGCATTAAGTGAGTTTTTTTCCTAATCCGGATTCACCATAAAAAAATAAAGTGGATTGTATTTTGTTCCAGGATTTTTGGCAACATTTTGGCTAGCAAAAATGCAAGATCGTTTGATCCACCAACGATGAAATTATCAAAAAGTAAAATCTTTTGTTTAAACCGCTGGAATGTTTGGCTTTTTCGGTCTTCTTTTTAATTAAATCCTCAACAGAAGGTTTTTTTAGAAGAATGTGTCGAATTTCTTCGGTCTGTTTTTTTACGTTTTTTTGTAGAAATAACCTCAAAAGAGATAATTTCAGGATTCTTACCGTTATTTCGAAAGGCTTTTTGATATGCTCAAGATATTTTTTTCTTGATAGTATTAGTTATAAAAGAATTTTTTTAGCGCCAATAACTGCATGGTCGTTTTCTAAAGATAGGAGTTGAGTGTCAGCAAACCAAGTCTTAAAATTTGCACCTTGGATTTTTAGGGTCCATTTCAAGCTCAGCTAAGATGTTTTTCCACAACTCATTCATAGTTCTATTCTATAATATTTTCGAGTTTTCAACAACCCAAAAACCAAAGAAATAAAAAAATATGGTATAATTTTTGAAAAGAATTAAAACTTTTCCACAATTTTACATTACTACTGTAATAATTGTGGAAAAAGTCCTTGTCTTTTAGTGGAAAAACTATGGTATACTATAAAAATGAATTTAACGAAAAATTCAAGTTTAAATAAAAAGATTAAAACGCTTATGAAAAAGTATTAAACTTGATTTTTTTGAATATTAAATTGTAAAATAGGATAGATATGCCAAAAAGAACACATCAACCACACAAACGACATCGTGCGAGAACTCATGGTTTTCGGAAATAAGATGTCTTCAAAGGCTGGAATTAAAGTTTTGAAACGACGCCGACTAAAAAGGCCGAAAAACGACTTGCAGTCTAATTATAAAATCACTCCAAAAGGCGGGTGATTTTATTTTTGGTTTGAAAAAATCTCGGTTATGCTAAAAATATTTTTTTAATGATTTTTAAAGGAGGAGAATGCGTAGATTTTTTTAATAATCGTTGGATTTTTACCGATTTTTTTCTCGCACTTTTCCTTTCGAAAAAAACACTTTTGCTAGTCAGAAAAAAATATTTATATTTCACGAGTTTATGCCACGAATGGAAGAGAATTCGTGGAGATTTTTAATAGCAGCGAAGATTATAAATTTCAAGAAATTTCTATCAGAAATACTCAAAAAGCAGATTGAAATTGCGAATCTTAAAGACGGTATTTTTTTAAATCTCAGAGTTATATTACTTTTTCACAAAATGCGACAGGCGCAGATGCAAATTTTAAAGATGAATTTCAAAATGTAGATACAATTAGTCAACAGCCAATTTTGGGGTTATATATTGATGGTGAATTGAAAGATTACATCTGTTCAGATGAAAAGAGATGTATTGCTGGATATAAAAAGAATTCAACAGACTTAAAAACCGGCGGGTGGAGTAGAAAAAAATGGCAGTTTCGAAAGAGGAGATTCTCAAAAATGGCGAAACAATGAAGCCTTCAGAAATAAAAAAAGGCTATGATTTTTAGTTTACGTAATTTTTAATGATTACTTACCAAAAACTGGCGGTTTAGTGTTGAACGATAAAAAAATAGAATTAGATAGCAATTCTGAAAAATAGTGCCAAAAAGCCAATCGAAACTCTTAAAAAAATACAGATGAAAAATTCGAGTAATCTTGAAAATACTGGTGATATTTTTAGAAAAAGCCAGAGGTGTTGACTTTAGATGGTAAAAAAAGATGAGAATTTAGCTAAACCAGAAATTGATAGTAATAGTGAAAATAACAACTTAAATCTTATAGATGAAAATAAAATTGATGATAAAAAAAGCAGAATGTGGGTATTTTAACTGAAAAAAATAAAAAAACCTTCTGTAAAAGATGATTTTTTTCTAAGCCAAAGATTAATTTTGAAGAAAAAAATAATAAAACAATAACTCAATCTAAGAATAAGACTAAAATTTTAGCTCCGAATACTGGATTTAATCAAAAAAATGCTAATTTCACTTTACAGATTTTACTTTTTATCCGCGTTTGAAATATTAATTGTATTTAAGAGAAGGGTTTTGAATGAAGTTTTTTTAGATATTTTTTTATTTTTTTAATTTTAGCTTTATTCTTTTTAGGGAAATTTTAATCAAGCTTCGGCTATTTCTGATCAGAAAAATTTTAATTTCGAAAGTTTCAAATTCAATGATTGAGATCACAAATTTGGGTGATAATTTGAGTTTTTTTCGAAAATTGAGATAATTCAGAAAAAAATAAAAATAGTTGGCGAAGTTTCAAACGGAGTTTTTTTCTTAAAAAAATCGCAAATCTCCTTTGGTGAAAAATGGTGATGGAAAACTTATTTTCAAATCCAGAATTGTTAAAAAGCCAAATAAAACTAAGGCTTGACGGGCAGGATGTGGATTTTTTTGTGGCCTAAAAAAATGACTTGCAAAAAAATAAAAAAATGCGCCAGAATTTACAGAAGAAGATGTTTTAGCTCGAGATTTGAACTTGGGTGGTGATTTTGAGATTTCGAAAGATGGCGTGGTTTTTAAAACTGGCGGTTTGGCGGAAAAAAAGAGCCTGATTTTTTTGCGAAAATATACAATTAAACGAGGTTTTAGCAAATTCGAGTGAGCAGTTTATTGAACTTAAAAAAACAATACAAATAAAAAATAAGTCTTAAAAAAATTGTGTAGTTGAAATTTATCTTGGAAGTTTAAAAAAGCCGTATAAAAAAAGTTTTTACGGATGAAGAAATTTTTACCAAATAGTTTTTTTCTCACTCGATTCAAATGCGGATCCAAATTTTAAGCTTTTAAAGATGGGATTAAATAAAAATTTCGTTACTAGATTCAAATAATCAAGAAATTCAAACTGTTGATTTAAAAAAATTCGAAAAAAAGGATTTGAGCTGGATCTTTGACGGAAAAGAATGGAGTCAAAGTTTTAAAATTACAAAAAAATAGTAAAAAAATATTTTTTTCAGTCTTGCGAAGATGGATTCAATTTAAATTCACAAGGGACAGTGCGAAAAAAATAAAAAGTTTGCGAAGACGGATATTTCTTAAATGAAGAAACTGGAAGATGCAATAAAATAAAAGAAGAAAAACTCGAAAAAGAAAAAACCGAAAAGATTGAAAATGATGAAAAAACTGAGAAAAAGTGCAGTGATGGATATTTTTTTGAATCCGCAAACGAATCGTTGTAATAAAATGCCAGTCGAAAAAAAGTAGCGACAGCAGAATGCCGCGAGGGTTATGTTCGAAGCTCAGAAACAAATCGTTGCCGCAAAATTGCAACATTGGCAAGTTCTTCGAAAGAGCTGGCGGTTTGTGTGCCAGGTTATACACGCAGTCCTATCACAAATCGATGTCGAAAAAATAGTTCAGATACAAAAAAAGAAATAACACCATGTAAAGATGGCTATGAGCGTAACCCTGAAACAAATCGTTGTAGAAAAAAACAGTTAAAAAAATAACGGCGCAAATAATGAAGTCGAAAAAAAGATGAAAAAGAATCGAAACAGGCTGAATTTACGGGTTGGTGGGCTATTGCTGTAGTTATTTTTGATATTTTTAGCAATTTTATTTTTTTCGAATTTAGAAGAGATATTTTTGCAAAAAATTAATGAAAGGTAAAAAAATGAAAAAAACGGCGAATTTTTAGGTATCGACCCAGGAACAGGAATTTTAGGGTTTGGCGTTGTAGATTGCCAGATTGGAAAACCGTTAAAAATGATTACAGGAGGGGTTATTTCAACTCCTGCACACACGCCAATTGAAATTCGAATAGAGGAGATCTATAACGGCTTAAAAGAGATTATCGAAGAAACTAATCCAGATGAGGTTTCAATTGAGAAACTATTCTTTTCGAAAAACGTAACGACGGCAATTTCGGTCGCACAGGCTCGAGGTGTGGCGATTTTAGTAGCTCAACAATCGAAAATTCCAATCGCTGAATATACACCAAATCAAATTAAGCAAACTTTAACTGGTTATGGCAGTGCAAACAAAAAAACAAATGCAAGAAATGGTGCGTTCAACTTTGAATCTAGTAGAAGTGCCAAAAGCCGGATGACGCGGCCGATGCACTTGCTGCCGCAATTACGCATTTTTATATGACGCGTATTTAAAAAAACCAAAATAATTATGGTAAAATTAAACAATGATTGCACATATTTCTGGAAAAAAATTGCTGAAAAAAATTTGCAGGGGAGCGTGATTGTTGACGTTTCTGGTGTTGGCTATGAAGTTATTGTTCCCGCAGGAGAATTCGAACGGGCAGTTTTAAATGAGCAGATTAAATTTTATACTTATCATAATATTACCGATAGAAGTCAAGAATTGTTTGGTTTTTCAAGTTTGGCGGCAAAAAAACTTTTTGAATTATTGATTACTGTTCAAGGGGTTGGGCCAAGAGCTGGAATTGCCATTATGAGCTTGGGTGAAACCGAAGAAGTTCGAAAACGCAATTGCTTGTGAAGACGCGAAATTTATTCAAAAGGCTGCTGGCGTTGGTAAAAAATCGGCCGAGCGTGTAATTTTAGACCTAAAAGATAAGGTTGGAATGGCGATTTCGAAACCCGATGGAGTTGGTAATAGTATTAGCTTAGCTTCAGACGAGGCTTTAGAGGCGCTTATTGCGCTTGGATTTAACTTGAATGATGCAACAAAAGCATTAGAGCAAATCCCGCGTGATTTACCGACAGAAGAACGTATTACCTTGGCATTGAAAGCTGAATTTAATTTAAAAGAAAAAAGCCGCACATTTCGTGCGACTGTTTTATTCTTTATTGGATTTTACAACCTCTTCTCGGAGAAGGTAAAATGTCCTGTGCAAAAAGCCAATATCTTCACCCTTAAAATTGAGAATATCTTCTTTTTTAATCTTTTTGAAGCCATACTTGTTGCTTTCAGTGACGCTATAAATATCACCTTCTTCATTGATGGCAAAACATTTTTTTGTCTGAACGACAATTGCGACACGCTCACTTCCGAACCCGTTTGATACATCTAGGTTTTTCAACAACTGCGTATTCTGGATTCACTTTAAATCCGTTTTTTTGAATACGCGTTTAGAGATAATTCTTGCGAAACCGAAAAAGACCTTCGGTCAAATTATCTTTCGCTAGCTTTTCGTCGCCTTTCGCCATTTTAACGGCATTCTCCCAAGTGGTGATATCGCGACTCGATTGAAGTTTGTAAATTGCTCATAATAAGAGCCTCCTAAGTATAAAAATTCTTATTCCAAAAAGGAATACTGACTAGAATTATAACAAATTTTTTTCTATTTTTGTCAAGTCGTGGTATAATATAAGCAATGGCTATTGAAAGAATTATTGATGCAAACTTACACGATGACGAACCGCAAGAACAGCAGGTGGAGATTTCTCTGCGTCCAACGAGTTTTGATGAATATATCGGTCAGGAGCGATTGAAAAAGAATTTAAAAGCTTGCGATTGATGCGGCAAAAAAACGTGGTGAAAGTATTGATCACGTTTTGCTCTATGGTCCGCCGGGATTAGGAAAAAACCACAATGGCAAATGTTATTGCGCGAGAAATGGGTGCAAATATTCGAATTACATCTGGCCCAGCAATCGAAAAAGCGGGAGATTTAGCTTCGATTGTGACGAATTTACAAGATGGCGATATTCTTTTTATTGATGAAATTCATCGTATGCCGCGTGCTGTTGAAGAGATTCTTTATTCTGCAATGGAAGATTTTAAACTTGATATCGTGATTGGTAAAGGGCCGGCCGCACGCTCGGTACGGCTGGATTTGCCGCATTTTACAGTTATTGGTGCAACAACTCGAACTGGAAGTTTGGCGGCTCCACTCCGAGACCGGTTTGGACATATCTATAGGTTAGAATTTTTATAAACCTAAGGAAATTTCAAAAATTATCTTACGCTCAAGTAATTTATTAGGTAGTGATATTGAAAAAGAAGCTTCAGATATTCTCTCAACTCGAGCAAGACTAACACCGCGAATTGCGAACCGCATCTTAAAGCGCGTTCGAGATTATGCAGATGTAAAGGGTGACGGAATTATCGATTCGAAAACGGTTAAAGAGGCCTTAGAAATGCTTGAAATTGACGAATTAGGGTTGGATGCAGCAGATAGAAATCTATTAAAATCGGTTATTGAAAATTATGGCACTCGGCCAGTTGGCTTAAATACAATGGCTGCATTGACGGGTGATGAAGCTGCGACAATTGAAGATTTTTATGAACCATATTTAATGCAGATTGGTTTTTTGCAAAGAACACCACGAGGAAGAATAATTACGAAAAAAGCGTTTGAGCATTTAGGAAAGGAATTCAAAGATGAACGATAAGCAAAGCCTAGCCCAGAAATTTGAGGAAAAAATTGCCCAGAATCAGAATGAAAATTTAAGTTTCGAAAATAGTCTGGGTGCGCCAATTCGAGTTCAGCCAGTTATGCAGGTTGAAGTTCCTGCTGGCGATCCACGCGTAATTAAAGCACGTCATGATCAATCGGTAAGAATGTATCCCGATATTACGGTTGATGAAGATGAATATGTTGTGCTTTCGATGCGTCGGCATGCACTAGGCTATTTGCTGAACATTATTTTTAGCTCAATTATTGCTGTTTTCTTGATTAGCGCCTGGATTATTATTTGCTTTTTACCAAATCCGTTTCCAATTCCAGCCAACTTTAAACCGCAACTTTCATTAATCTTCGGTTCAATAACGGTGCTTTTAATTTTAATAACTTATATAAATTATGTTGTTTATCGAGCGAACCGATTAATTATAACAAATGAACGTGCAATTCAGTGGATTTCGAATACAATTATGAATCAGAGAAAGCAGGTTATTAATCTGGAGGCGATCGAAGATATCTCGTATTCTCGTGAAGGTATTTTGCAGCATTTGTTTGATTATGGAACAGTACGATTAAGTACTATCGGTGATGAGTCAACCTATACTTTTCCGTTTGCACCAAACCCGGACAAGAAAGCTGAATTTTTGAGCGATATCGTGGAGACGGCACGTGAAAATCAAATGCTTTCAGATAAACTTTTTGAAGAAGGTGTAAAAATATCAGTAAAATAATATAAAATAGCCCTAGAATTAAACAGGGCTATTTTATAATTAGTTTTTCGAACGCCTTACGAAATCGCTTTCTTTTTCTAATTTTGTACGAAGAGAGAATTTTTTTACATTTTCCGTTTTCGCAACTTGTTGGCTCATAACGATAATCACTCTTTTCTTCGTTAATTAGGATTCCGAAGGGGTCTGTTAATAGGTTTGGATCAATTCCTTTGACGGCATTTTTCATCAAGTTTTTCAGGATAGAAACCATTTTTTTCTTATAGTAGACTTCCTCGAGATTGTAATAAATTTCATTAATTGCTAGCTTACGAGTTTGATCGCGTTGAACTGATAACAGTTCGAAACGCTGAATAGTAAGAATTATACCTGCTGCAATTAAAAAACAATTACAACACAAATCTCGATAAGTGTAAAAACCAGACTTTCTCTTCATGTTTTTATTATAGCATATTAAAGATAAATATAAAAAAATAACCTTGAACGTTTTATTGAAAAAGTGTTAAAATAAAGATATTATTTTAAGGAGAATTATTTATGGCTAAGGCGAAGAAAACAGATATGGGGATGGCCGAAAGCGGCAAAAAACAAGCACTAGATTTAGCGATTGCGCAAATTTCGAAACAATTCGGTGATGGTTCAATTATGAAACTTGGTGAAAATCATAAGGTTGATGTTGAGCTTCTTCCTTCGGGATGCTTAAGTTTAGATATTGCGCTTGGCGGTGGTTATCCAAAGGGACGAATTATTGAAATTTATGGACCAGAAAGCTCAGGAAAAACCACCCTAACACTTCATGCGATTGCTGAAATTCAAAAGCAAGGTGGAACTGCAGCTTTCATTGACGCGGAACATGCACTTGACCCAGCTTACGCAAAGAAACTCGGCGTTGATACTGAGAATTTGCTTGTCGCACAGCCTGATAATGGTGAACAAGCTCTTGAAATTACTGAAACTCTAGTGCGTTCAAATGCTGTTGATTTGATTGTTGTTGACTCTGTTGCAGCGTTAGTTCCACAAGCTGAAATCGATGGCGACATGGGTGATGCACATATGGGGCTTCAGGCTCGATTAATGTCGCAAGCACTTCGAAAGCTTACCGGAATTATTAATAAATCAAAAAGCGACTGTGATTTTTCATTAACCAAATTCGAATGAAAATTGGTGTGATGTTTGGCAATCCTGAAACTACAACTGGTGGTAATGCGCTTAAATTTTATGCGTCGGTACGTGCCGATATCCGTCGAACTGCACAAATTAAAAGTGGTGACGATGTAATTGGTAACCGTACAAAGGTTAAAATCGTTAAAAATAAGATTGCAGCGCCGTTTAGAATTGCTGAATTTGACATTATGTATAATGAAGGTATTTCGAAAAACGGGTGATATTCTAGATCTAGCAGTTGAACATGAAATTCTTGGAAAATCAGGTGCGTTTTACAAATATAACGACCAAAAATATTGGTCAAGGTCGTGAAAAACGCTAAACGATACTTGCTTGAAAATCCAGAAGTTATGGCTGAAATTGAGAAAAAAAGTTCGTGCAAAAAAATTCGTGGAGAGGAAATTGCTGAAGAATCTTCTGATAATGAGGAAAAAAAGAAGAAAAATAATATAATTAGCCTGAAAATTCAGGGCTAATTTTGCTTTTAATCATAGCTTTAGATATTTTTCGATCAAAATGATTTTAAAGAAAAAGTTGTAAAAAAGTTTTCGAAAAGAAGACGTTTTTTTAAAGATGGTCATTTCACGATTACAGATATAAAACAAGCAGTTAAAAAAATCCAAATCGTGCTAATATTTTTTTGTAAATGGAAAAATATCGTTTTTCTTTGGATATTTTTTTCAATTAACTCAACTAAATGTTAAAATTGGTGCAAAAATTTTTCAGAAGATGAAATTTTAAATCTCGAACAACAGAGTGAATTTGGAAAATTATATGCTCTTGAGCTTAATTATTGTTTAATGCGGCCACATTCTGAAAAGGAAATTCGTGATTATCTGTGGAAAAAAACGCTAAATCGAAAGCTTCGAAATAAAAAAACGGGTGAATTTTATGAGAAAAAAAGGAGTCTCAAAAAGTTTCAGCAGAACAAGCTTTGCAAAGATTGATTGAGAAAGGCTATGTTGATGATTTTAAGTTTGCAAAAATTTTTGGATTGAAAAATCGAAATCAAAGAAAAGGAAGTTCAATCAAAAAATTAAAATCTGAATTATTTTCGAAAGGTGTTTCAGACGAAATTATCGAACAAATTTTAGCAAGTTCAAAGCGTAATGATTCGGAAGAAATTCAAAAAATAATTGCAAAAAAAGCCAAAAAATACGCTGACGAAAAAAAACTTGTCGCATATTTAGCGCGACAAGGGTTTTTCGTATGACGAAATTAAGAGGGCACTTTCTAAAGATGAATTTTAATCTCGAAATGGATTAACATAATTTGGGACAAAATTCTCAGTTTTTTCGGCACTTTTTTGCGGAACAGATTCTTCTTCGCTCTGAATTACGATTTTATTATCGTTAATTTCAATAATTTGCGAACGGTGGATTGTAAGTGTTGGATCGCTAAAAGATTTTATGAATGGACGTTTAACGATTAATTGTTGAACAGAAAAAAATTCGAAAAGGCTAATTGTGTAATCAATAATCTTACCAATTTTACGTTTCTTCTCATCTTCCACTCTTAAATCCAATAGATTAAAATTTAGATCAAGAATTTCTTTAATTTTAAATACGTCATCTGGTAGAATAAAAATCTTCACCGGAATCAACAATAAAAACCAACTCTTGAGAGCTCACGAATATCAGCAATGCGAACCAACATTTCTTGATTTAAAAAGTATTCGCTTTTAGCTCGTAGGCTAAAAATTTGAAGATTCGAAGGGTCGATGATTGCTCTACCTGTTCTTGCAAGCTGAGAACCGGTTTGTAGGCTCATTACTGGAGTATTAGATAAATTCGAAGCTAGGATTAACATAATTTATAATTTTAGCAGATTTATTGGTTAAAATCCAGTTCTACGCATCAATTCAGATAGAACGGTTTCTTTTTGAAGAACTTTTAGAAGGCCATCAGTTCGTAAATTGACAAAAATTATTTATAGAAAGAATCTCTTCAATTTCAACAGAACTTGGATTTACGGGGATTAACTCTTTAATTTCTTTTTGAAATTTTACCTTCGAGTAAACTTAGAACTTCGAAAAATTCCAGTTGTTCCGGAAAAAGGCAATCTCAGGGCGAGATGTTTTTCTTAATTGATGGGAGATTAAGAATTGAATTTGACGAAGTTGCGAGGCTATTATTTGGGTATTTCTCATTCTTGAAATCTTTTTCGAGTTGGTGAATTCGAAGTGGAGAAATATTAAATTCTTGCAAGATTAATGACGACTCTTCTTTTGAGATTTTTTTACATTAACTGTAGATTTTTTTAGAAATGGTTCGCATTAGTGTTTGCGAAATAATTCCAAGAACATTCGCAATAATTAGGAACGGTTCAATTCCGAGGTGGTTTAAAAAAACGGAATAACCTCGCTAGTTTTACGAACAGGAACGCTAGCGATGATGAATTTTCCGCGCATTGCAGAATCGAAAAATAAGTTCGGCCGTTTTTCTATCGTTTATGTTATCAATATATATAATATCTGGATTCTGGCTTAGGGCGGATTTAGTCATTTCGAAATAACCTAAGCCAATTTTAGGGTTAATTTCGGTTTGGTTGATTCCGGTAATTGTTTTTTTCGATTGTTTTTTTCGATTGTTACAATATTCTTTTCAGAGGAATTTAATTCGTTCAAAATTGAGAAGTTTGTTGTATTGCTTCCATCACCAACAGTAAAAAAACAATACCTCGTGGTTGGCGAAGAATTTGCTCTACAGCACGAAGATTTTCACCCCAAAGCCCAATTTCGTTAAGTTTTCGAACATATTTTCGCGCGCGCATTAAGCGGAGAGTGATTTTTTCACCCAAAAAAACTGGTGTTGTCGAAATTCGAATTCGAGCTTCTCCGTAATGAATTGTTGATGATTGTGGAAAAGTTTTCTCGCTAAAATTAAGACCAGCTAAGGACTTGAAATATTTAGTTATTTTTTTGGAAAAATCTTTTTGGGATTTCGCTCATATTTTTTTAGAACGCCGCCAATTCGAAAACGCACCAAAACTGAATCTTCGCGAGGCTCAATATGAACATCGGTTGCGTGCAAATTTAAGGCATTTTTCAATAATGCTTTCAGCTGTAAATTTTATCGTTTTTTTCGAATTTTTACTTCTTTAATTTTCGAACTGTTCCCACCATTTTTTTCATTGTATAAATTTTAACATAATCGATTTCAAAACGCAAGTATGGTAGAATAAGTATATGAAAAAAATTCTTGTGGCAGTTTCTGGCGGAGTTGATTCGATTGTTTTGGTGGATTTTTTTGATTGACTTTTTAAACAAAAAGAATGGCTTAAAGTGGGTTGAGGATAATCTAATAATTGCACATTTTGAACATGGAATTCGTGGCAAAGAAAGCATGCGAGATTTAGAGTTCGTGCGAAAGTTTGCGTATAAAAAAACAACTTGAGATTTGAGTTTGAAAGAGGTTTTCTTGGAGAAAATGCTAGCGAAGAAAAAGCAAGAAAAAGCAAGATACGATTTTTGAGGGCGCTGGCTGAAAAGAGAAAATGCTGAAATTTTTTTACAGCACATCACAAGAATGATTTGGCCGAAACTTTTGTTCTGAACTTAAAACGTGGCGGAGGTTGGCGAGCGATTGCCTGTTTTGATTCACCAAGTATTAAGCGGCCGTTTTTAAAGTTTTCGAAAGCGGAAATTCTTAACAAAGCGCAAGAAAAAGGTTTGAAATGGTGTGAAGATTCGACAAATTTAAGTGAAAAATATGCGCGCAATCGAATTCGCAAAAAAATAAATTTTAGTGAAGAAAACTTGAATGAAATCTTTGATATTTGGCAAAAAAACAGATTAAAATTAAGCGTGAAATTGAAGAAATTACTAATAATATTCTATTAAGAATTGGTGATGGAAGAAAATTTGAGCGAAATTTTTTTCGAAATAACCCTGATGAAGTTTGTATGGAAATTTTGCGTGAGATTATGCGAATTCAATCTGGTAAAATTCCACTTTCGAAACAAATCGCGAATTTTTTTGCAAGCGATTCGAACTTTTAAAAATGGCTCAAAAAAACTCAAATTTTGAGTGGGCGAGAAGTTAAGTTTTATAGAGATGAGTTTGAATTCTTTTTAAAGTGAAATAGAAAAAAATCGTTTCATTTGAAAATGCTTTAAAAATTTGCTAAAATAGAAGGAGTTGAATATGAGAAAGGACAGAATGAAAGATAATAAGAAGAATAATTTTGCGAAACGGGCGGGAAATACTTTTTTTTGGGCGATTGTTATCGCAATTATTTTAGGCGTATTTTGGTCTAGTCAGAATTTTTTCTCAGCTAGATTGAAAGATGTTCCGATTTCAGATGTGATTGCTCGTGCTAATAAGGGCGAAATTTCGAAAATTGAAATTCAAGGAAATGATGTAAAAGTTACTAAAAAAAGGCGAGAAAAAAACCAACCGAAAAAAATCTGTAAAAGAAGCTGGTACAATTTATGAACAAGGTCTTGAAAAAGGAAAGACTACTGTTAATGTTTTCCCGGCAGATAACACTTCAGAGATTTTATGGAATTTGGCAATTATGATCGTTCCAGCTATTGCGATTGTAGCTTTATTGATGTTAATGATGCGTTCAGCAAACGGCCAGAATTCGCAAGCAATGAACTTTGGAAAAATCTCGAGCAAAAAAATTTATGGCGATGATAAGAAAAAAAGATTAAATTTGAAGATATTGCCGGAAATGAGAATGCAAAACAAGATCTATACGAAGTTGTTGATTTCTTAAAAGAGCCTAAAAAATATCAAAAAATGGGTGCGAAAATCCCGAGTGGTGTTTTGATGGTTGGAAATCCAGGAACCGGTAAAACAATGCTTGCTCGTGCAGTTGCTGGTGAAGCTAAAGTTCCTTTCTTCTCGATTTCTGGTTCAGAATTTATGGAAATGTTTGTTGGTGTTGGTGCTTCACGCGTTCGAGATCTATTTTCGAAAGCTAAAAAGAATGCGCCTGCGATTATCTTTATTGACGAAATTGATGCTGTTGGTCGAAAACGCGGTTCAGGAATGGGAGGCGGTCACGATGAGCGTGAACAGACTTTGAACCAAATTTTGGTTGAAATGGACGGTTTTGAAAAAGATACTGGTGTTATTGTTCTTGCAGCAACAAACCGTGCCGATGTTCTTGATCCAGCACTTTTGCGACCTGGTCGATTTGACCGTCGTGTTGAAATTGCTCTTCCTGAAAGAAAAGATCGTTTGGCAATTTTAAAAGTTCATTTCAAGAATAAAAAAGTTGATGATTCAGTAGACTTAAATGCGCTTGCTAAAAAGACAGCTGGTTCTGCTGGTGCCGATCTTGCGAATATTGCGAACGAAGCAGCTATTTTGGCAGCTCGAAATAACCGAGATGTTATTACTAATGATGATCTTACAGAAGCTTTCGAAAAAGTAGCCATCGGCCCAGAACGAAAGTCAAAAGTAATGAGCGATCTAGAGCGCGAAACTACTGCTTGGCACGAAGCTGGCCACGCTGTTGTTGGACATGTTTTACCAGATTCAGATCCAGTTCATAAGGTTACGATTATTCCGCGTGGTGGAACCGGTGGTGTAACATGGTTCTTGCCGCCAGAAGATCGAAGCTATACAAATATTTTCGAATATAAAGATATCTTGGCGCGCGCAATGGGTGGACGTCAGGCTGAAATGTTGATTTATGGTGAGGCTGGAATTTCAACAGGTGCTTCAAGCGATCTTCGAAATGCAACAGATATTGCACGTAATATGGTTATTGAATTTGGTATGGGTGAAGATCTACTCGACCAAGTATTTCATGAGGAAAATTCGGGAATGTTCTTTGATAAGATGACTCGTGAACGACCATATTCTGAAAAAACAGCAGAAAAAATTGATGCTGAAATCGCTAAGTTAATTAAAGAAGCTGTTGAACGTGCCGCAGCTGTTCTTAAAGCGAATAAAAAACCGCTTAAAGCTTTAACGGATGCGCTTCTTGAAAAAGAAACTCTAGACGAAAAAAAGAAGTTGCAGAAATTTTTGAAAGATGCTAAATTGCCTAAGGAAGCAAAAACTTCACGATTGATTATGAAATCTAAAGTTCGATCTATTGTTTCGAAAGCAAATTCGCGACTAACGGTTAAATTTGCAGCGATCATTCTTGCGAGCTCGACTCTTTTGTCGAGCTTGTTGGGCTTTTTGCGTGACAGGTTGTTAAACTCGTATTATCTAGATTCTTACCCTGATGGAATTGATGCTTATACGGTTGCGTTTACAATTCCTGATTTCATGTTTTTTTATTTTGGTTTCGGGCGCATTAAGCGTTACGTTTATTCCCGTATTCAATCAGCGAATGGCGAATCGAAATAAAAAAATCTGCATGGGAATTAAGCACGAGTGTTCTTAATTTATTAGCCCTATTAACACTTATAACCTCAGTTTTGATTATTATTTTTTTGCTGAACCTCTAGTTAAATATATTGTTGGGCCAGGATTAAGTGAATCTTCGCGATCTTTGGCAATTTCAATGATGCGTGTGATTGCGATTAATCCCTTTCTTTTTGCTATTGCGACGGTACTTACAAGTATTCAACAGGCTATAGGAAGGTTTACTTTTTCGGCTCTTGCGCCAGCAATTTATAATATTGGTATTATTATTGGAACAGTATTTTTTTACGAATGGTATAAATATTTTTTTGGCGTTCAGGTTTTTGAAGGTGGAATCTATGGGTGTTGCGATTGGTGTGGCTTTCGGGTCTGTTCTCCAGCTTTTGATTGCGGCAATTGGACTAATTGGCGTTGACTTTAAATATCAATTTAGAATTTTTTGGCGAAATAAAGGCTTTCAACAGGTTATGAAACTATTGCCAACACGCTCAATGGATCAAGGTTTGGATTATGTTAATTCAATTGTCGAAACTAATATGGCCAGCCGAATGGGTTCGGGAACGGTGCGTGCATATTCGCAGAGCTTGACTCTCCAGATGATGCCAGTGAACTTAATTGGTGTTGCGATTTCTACGGCATTTTTTCCAAATTTAACTGAAAGATTAGCGATTGGGCGAAAAGACCTCTTTCGAAAAGATTTACAAGCCGCTCTTCGAATGATTATTTTCTTGGCTTTGCCAGTTTCGGTTTTATTCTTTTTCTTGCGTGGCTACATTGTAAGCTTTATTAAAAACGGTGGTGATGATTTAATCGCTGGACTTTTGGGAGTTCTTGTTCTTTCAATTTTTGCGCGTTCGATTTATCATATTGCAGCAAGGAGTTTTTATGCAATGGAAGATACGAAAACGCCATTCTATATCTCACTAGTTGCAATTGGTTTAAATATCGTTTTGGCGATAGTCTTTAGTTTAATTTTTAAGTTTGGTGCTTACGGTTTAGCTTGGGCTCAAGCGATTGGTGCGGTTCTTGAAATTGCAATTTTGCTATTTTTGATGCGCAAAAGAATTGACGGACTTTTTGATGCGCAATTTGTTTTAGGAGTTGGGCGAATGTTTGTTGCAAGTGCTTTTTCTGGTTTTTGTATGCTACCTTTTTGGTTTGCAAGAATGCCTCTTTTAGGGCTCAGATTTACGATTCTTCTCGATATTTCCTAAATTCGTATTTATCGGAGCTGTGAGTTCTGCCGTTTATGTTTTAGCTGCAAAATTATTAAAACTCAAGGAAGCCGATCCAATAATTGCGCAAGTTAAGAAAATATTCTTTGTACAGATTAAGATTAAATAAAATTTGCCCAACTATTATAAATATGTTAAAATATTGAAAGTTTATGGATTTAAAAAATATTAGGAAATTTTTGTATTATCGCGCACATTGATCACGGTAAATCAACTTTAGCTGATCGAATGATGGAGATTACAGGTACGGTTCAAAAACGTGATATGAAATCGCAGCTTTTGGATTCGATGGATTTGGAGCGGGAAAAAGGAATCACTATTAAGCTTGCTCCAGTAACAATGAATTGGAAGGGTGTTGAGCTAAATTTAATTGATACCCCGGGACACGTAGATTTTTCTTATGAAGTTTCCCGCTCGCTTCAAGCTTGTGAGGGTGCGATTTTGGTTGTAGATGCTTCACAGGGAATTCAAGCTCAAACACTCGCAAACGTTTATCTTGCGATGGCGGCTGATTTGAAAATTATTCCTGTGCTAAATAAAATTGACCTACCAGCTGCAGATATTCCACGAGTTTCGAAAGAAGTTATTAATCTTTTAGGGTGTGGTGAAAGCGAGATTTTACATATTTCAGCCAAAACAGGAATGGGTGTTGAAGAAGTTTTGAATGCGGTGATTGAAAGAATACCATCACCAAAGGAGATTTGATGAAACCACTAAAAGCTTTGATTTTTGACAGTTATTATGATGATTATCGCGGTGTAATTTTGTATGTCCGGATTTTTTCGGGTGAATTGAAAAAAGGTGATGAAATTAAAATGATGGCAACTGATTCGAAAGGCTTAGCACTCGAAATTGGTAAGCTTCAGCCAAAAATGACGCCATACGATAAAATGGGGGCTGGAGAAATTGGCTACATCGTGACAAACTTGAAAACCACGCGCGAGGCGAAGGTTGGTGATACTGTAACACTTTCGAAAAACACCGCTAATGAACCTTTGCCAGGATATCAGAATGTTCAGCCGTTTGTTTATGCGGGATTTTTCCCAGTTTCAAATGAAGATTATCAAGATTTGAAAGATGCAGTTGAAAAGCTAAGCTTGAGCGATTCTGCATTGCAGTTTGAGCCAGAAAATTCGCCAGTTTTGGGCTTTGGTATACGAATTGGCTTTCTTGGGCTTCTTCATATGGATATTGTTCGTGAGCGTTTGGAACGAGAATATAATCTAGATCTAGTGATTACTAACCCTTCAACTGACTATCATGTAATTTTAACAACAGGTGAAGAATTAGATATTAAGAGTGCGGCCGATCTACCAGATCAAACAAGAATTTCTGAAATTCGTGAGCCGTGGATTAAGGGCGAAATTGTGGTGCCAAAAGATTATGTTGGTGCGGTAATTCAACTAATCGTTTCAAAGCGTGGTTTACAAAAGAATTTGAGCTATATCGATGAACGTGTTTTGATTTCTTTTGAAGCACCACTTGCGAATCTTTTGACTGATTTTTATGATCAACTTAAGAGTGTTACATCGGGTTACGGTTCATTTAATTATGAGCTTTGGGATTATTTAGTAGAAGATTTAGTGCGAGTAGATTTTTTTATGTTGCGGGCGAAATGGTTGATGCGCTTTCAGTGATGTGTCACCGTTCAGAGAGTGTGCGAATGGGTCGCGAGATTACTGCAAAATTGAAAGAAGTGATTCCGCGGCAAAACTTCCAGGTAGCGATTCAAGCGGCAATTGGCGGAAAAATTCATTGCGCGCGAAAAACATTTCAGCTTATCGAAAAGATGTGACAGGCTACCTTTATGGTGGTGATGTTTCTCGAAAGAAGAAATTGCTGGCTAAACAAAAACGTGGTAAAAAGCGAATGAAGAAATTTGGAAATGTTGAAATTCCGAGTGAAGCTTTTACTGTAATGCTTAAACGAGATTAAAAACGATTCATTGCAATTGTATGTAATAGAAAGAAGGAAATTCTATGTTTGGATTGTTAATTAGTATTGTTTGTTTTGCTTTGTGGTTGTCTTTATTGCTTGGTGGTTCTTTGCAGAGCATGAAAAAGGTAAGCGCTACGCTCGTCAGAAATCAGGTTATCAAGAAATTGAAGTCGAAGTCATGGGGGCTATTCGCCTGAAACCATTGTCCTGAAAAAGAATGTTCCTGCCCGGATCATCTTTAATCGCAAGGATCCATCTTCATGTCTGGCTCAAGTGATCTTTCCAGATTTTGGCGTTCATGAAGATTTGCCTTTAGGTGAAAAACATGTCATTGAAATTACGCCAGAAAAAAAGCGGGCGAATATGGGTATTCATGTGGAATGAACATGATGCATGGTCAAATGATTGTGGAATAAAGGAGTAGGTATGGTAGAAAAACAAAAAAAGCAGTCGTGGAAAAACGGAGTGCAAAAGATCCGTATTACAGCAGAAAAAGGGCTATAGTCCCAAAGAATTTCAACTTCAAAAAGGGATCCCTGCTGAAATCACCTTCCATCGGGTCAATCCTTCCGGCTGTTACAAGGAAATTTTGTTTGAAGATCAGGGGATTTTAGAGCCTTTGGAAGTCGGTGTGGATAAGGTGATATCCTTTACCCCGACAGAAACAGGGGACTTTGAGTTTTCATGTGGAATGAAGATGCAAAAGGGTTCCTACACGGTTGTGGAAAAACGCCGTCGTGTCTTAAGTTTACGGGGTCGCTTTTGGATTACTAGTATCTTTACCCTTCCTTTATTGATCTTGATGATCGGGATGTGGGCAGGATTTGTATCCCATTCAGTCAGTCGCTGGGGGACTTTTCTAGCGACAACGCCGATCATGTTGGTAGCAGGAGTTCCTTTTATCAAGAGTGCCTGGGCCTCATTTAAGAAGCACCATTCCAATATGGATACCTTGGTAGCTCTTGGAACCCTGGTAGCCTATGTCTATAGTGTATTTGCCCTTTTTACTGGTCAGCCAGTATACTTTGAGGCTGCGGGTTTTATCATCTTCTTTATCCTCTTAGGGCAAATCTTTGAAGAACGGATGCGTAACAATGCCTCCGAGGCTGTGGAAAAGTTGTTGGATTTGCAGGCAAAAACGGCTCAAGTTCTCCGTGATGGGAACTATGTCGAGGTGGCGGCAGAAGATATCCAAATTGATGACTTGATTCGGGTCCGTCCTGGGGAAAAGATTGCGGTTGATGGGACGATTGTAGAAGGAAGTACGACCATTGATGAGTCGATGGTGACAGGTGAAAGCTTGCCTGTGGAAAAATCAGTTGGTGATGCAGTTATCGGCTCCACTATCAACAGCAATGGGACCATTCTCTTTAAAGGCTGAAAAAAAGTCGGTAGTGAGACCCTCTTATCTCAAATTGTGGACTTTGTCAAAATGGCCCAATCCAGTCGTGCTCCTATTCAAGATTTGACGGATAAGATTTCAGGTATCTTTGTTCCAGTGGTGACGATTTTGGCCATTGCGACTTTCTGGGTTTGGTCCGTGCTTCTGGGCGCGTCGCTTCAAGAGGCCATGCTCTATGCAGTCTCTGTCCTCATTATTGCCTGTCCTTGTGCCCTTGGTTTAGCAACCCCAACAGCCCTGATGGTCGGAACCGGCCGTAGTGCCAAGATGGGGGTTCTGATTAAAAATGGAACAGTTCTTCAAGAAGTGCAAAAGATTCAAACCGTTGTGTTTGATAAGACAGGGACTATTACCATTGGCCAACCACTTGTAACCGATGTTGTAGGAGATGAAGCGCGTGTCTTGACACTGGCTGCTAGTCTTGAAACTTTTTCAGAACATCCCCTAGCGCAAGCGGTTTTATCACGAGCAGAAGAAAAAGGTTTGGTGTTATCCCTGTGGAAAACTTCCAAGCGATTGAAGGAAAAAGGGGTCCAAGGTCAGATCGACCAGCAGTTGGTGACCTTGGGAAATGGCAAACTTCATGACGGGACAGCGATGGATCCGGAGCTTGAAAAAAACGGATGGTAGAGTTGCAAGAGCAGGCCAAAACAGTGATCAGTTTGTCTGTGGATGGGCAAGTGATTGGCTTGATTGCCATTCAAGATGCTCCGAAAGGCCAGCTCAAAAAGAAGCGATCAAAAAAAAGCTCAAAGAACGGGGCTTGAAAACGGTCATGTTAACGGGGGATAATGAACGGGTGGCCCAAGCTATTGCTAAGCAAGTGGGAATTGACACCGTCATTGCTGATGTCCTTCCTCAAGAAAAAAAGCTAGCGCCATCCAAAAAAACTGCAAGAAGCTAGCAAGGTCGCCTTTGTTGGAGATGGGTATCAATGATGCTCCAGCTCTCTCGATCGCGGATGTGGGGATCGCTATGGGATCTGGAACGGATATTGCGATCGAGTCCGGTGGCATCGTGCTCACGCAAAATGATTTGCTTGGCGTTGTGCGCGCCTTTGACATGAGTCAAAAAGACCTTCCGCAGGATCTTACTCAATCTCTTCTGGGCCTCTATCTACAATATCCTTGGGCTTCCAATTGCTGCTGGAGTCTTTGTAGGACTGGGATTGACCCTCAATCCAGAACTAGCAGGTCTTGCTATGGCCCTTAGTTCTTTGTCTGTTTTGACTAGCTCGCTACTTCTCAATGTTGCGAAAATTGATTAGACTCAATAAAAAAAGTGGTACAGAATTCATTTAATATTCTGTGCTATTTTTTTATTTTTTTACTATTGACAAAGCATATCGGGGGGTAAAATTATTACATAATAAATTAAAATTTTTATAAAAGGAGTTCTAATGAAAGAAGAAAAAGCTAGTTACAGAATCTAAGGATGAAAAAAACGGTTAGTAAAAAGCTAAATCAGGGAAACCGTTCTATAAAAAAGCTTGGTTTTGGGTTATTGTGGTTATATTAGTTGTGCTTATTGGTAGCCAATCTAAACAGGCTGAAAAAGTTGGTGAAAATAAAAACTCTGGATCAAATGGATCATCTCAAGTTCAGAATAATGAACCCAAGAAAGAAGAAAAAACTGAATTTAAGGTTGGCGATATAATTGCTTTTTGATGGAAAAAGAATTAACTGTTGAAAAGGTTGAGCGAAATTGGGATTCTGGAAATACCTATATGAAGCCAAAAGATGGCAAAGAATATGTAAAGGTTACAGTAAAGATTGAAAATAAATCTGAAACTGAAATGAACTATAACGTTTTTGAATTTAAAGCTGAAGATTCTAACGGTGCGGCTGAGAGCGCGGATGGACAAACATACAGTTTGCCAGATAGTCTTGGTTCTGGGGATCTAGTAAAAGGTGGCAAAAAGACTGGTTCTATGATTTTTGAGGTTCCTGCAGGTTCTCAAATAAAGCTTCACTACCAACCATCATTCTGGTCAAATAAAAAAAGTTATTGTAAATCTATAGTAATCTTTAAAAACGGGTTCAGTACGAGCTCGTTTTAATTTGCTAATTTTATCAAAAAAATGATAAAAATATAAAAAGTTATGTTATCTTATAAAAAAATAGGTTTCACGGTCATGGCAGTTTGCGATATGTCTATGCGAATGGAAATTCGGTTCGAACGCAAAAAATTGTTGTAAAATTTACAAAAAACCAACGTCGAAAGGATTCACGCTTTGCTGTGGTAGTTTCGAAAAAGGTATTAAAAAGTGCAGTTGGCCGAAATCGAATTCGTCGGCGAGTTTATGAAATTATTCGAAATGAACTGCCGAAAAATCGATGGGACTTTTGATGTTGTGGTTTTGGTTTTTCATAAAAGCGTTAAAGATATTCCTCATGAAGAATTGAAAGAGACTCTAGTCAACACCTTTAAAGAAGCTGATTTTTTTATTGTAATAAATAGATAAAGGTAGTATAATAATAGATATGAATCTGTTTGAATTATTTATTACTCAGCCAATTTTGAACCTATTATTGGTGATTTATAACTTTATCGGTGATTTTGGTTTCACAATTATTATCTTTACTTTAATTGTGCGTTTTTTGATGTGGCCTCTTACAAAAAGCCAACTTCATCAAACAAAAACTATGCGAAATCTTCAACCTGAATTACAGAAGATCCGAAAGAACGCAAAAGGTAATAAACAGCTTGAAACGCTTCAGATGATGGAGCTTTACCGCAAGCATAATTTCAAACCATTCCGTTCAATGTTAACACTGTTTATTCAGTTACCAATTCTCTTAACCTTCTTTAGTGTGATGCGGATTGTAGTAAATAATCCAGGTCAAATTTCGAAATGGGCTTATCAGCCGGTTGCACAAATGAGTCGAGTTAGTGAAGTTATTTCGCACAAAAAGCTTGATCCAAAATTCCTTGGGGTTATTGACCTAACGGATACAGCTGTACCATTAAACGACTTTTCTAGCGGATTTATGATGATTATCGCACTCGGTCTTGCATTTTCGCAATGGTATATGGTTAAACAAACTCAACCTCAAAAGGGTAAGCGAACGGTTCGAGAAATCTTTAAGGATGCCGCTGACGGCAAAGAGCCAAATCAAGCAGAACTTAATGCCGCGGTTAATTCAAATATGAACTTAATTCTCCCGGCGATTATGTTCTTCGTTATGATTAGTCTTTATGGTGCACTAACGTTCTATTACTTAATTTCAAACATCGTCCAAATCATTCAGCAAAAATATATCTTCTCAATTGATTCTAAAGAGATGGAAGAGATCGCTGCAGAATCAAACAAGAAGAAACTTCGGAATGCAAAAGAAGCTGTTATTGTGAAAAATACAACGGTACAAGTTCCAAAGAAGAGTTCGAAAGAAAAAACTGGCGGAACGAATATCCGAAGGATTAAAAGCGAAAGAAGGAAAACGGAGGTAATATGAATCGAGAAGAGTCAATTGTTTTTGCGCAAAAGTTTTTAGAAGATATTTTAAGCTTTTTTGGAGTTAATCTGGCGGTTTATTCCACTTCTGAAGACCAAGTTATTCAACTTTCAGTTCCTTCTAGTGAATTGAACTCACTCTTCATTGGCCGTGATTCAGGGAATTTACGAGCATTACAATTTTTGGTTTCGCGTGCACTTGAATCGAAAAATGCCGAAATTACTCGTGTAAGTATCGATGTTGCGGATTACAAAAAACAGCGTGCTCAAAAGATTTCGCAAAAAAAGCCGAAAAAAATGGATAGAACAAGTTCGTAAAACAGGCGAACCTTATCGCTTAAATTTAAATCCAACAGATCGGTTTACGGTTCATAAATTGGCTCAAGATTATTCCGATATTGAAACTCATTCTGAAGGCGAAGGCCGAGAGCGTCAATTGGTTATTTCGAAAAAATAGGCTTTTCTTTGCGAAAAGCTTATTTTTTGTTAGAAATTAAGTTGATAATCATAAGCAAAAAGACTATAATATACCTATGGAAGGTGTAGCAAAAAGAAATAATTTTATTTGGCTGGTAGGAATTTTTTTATTTTTTTATTGCAGCTATTTTTTTAATGTTAATAGATATTTTATATCGTGAAGGAACTATCGGTGATCGAAAGAGCGTTTTTGGTTGTTGGAACGCATGCTGGTTTTAAACCTTTTGAATATATTCAAGACGGGAAAGTTGTTGGATTTGACATTGATCTTTCGCGGGAGGTTGCAAAAAGCTTAGGTAAAGAGTTAAAAGTTGAAGATATGGGCTTTGATGGACTTCTTCCTGCCCTAGAGACAGGACAAGTAGATATGGTTATTGCAGGAATGACAAAAACTCCCGAACGTGAAAAGAATGTTTCTTTTTCGAAATCATACTATTCTGCAGCACAAAAAATTGTTGTCCGTAAAGGTTCAACAATTAGAAACAAATATGAGCTTTCGGGAAATAAAATTGGTGTTCAATTAGGGACAACTAGTGATACGATCGTTTCGGAAATCAAAGGTGTTAGCGTAACTCAACTACAATCAGTCCCAAGCGTTTTGCAAGATTTAAGCTCTGGAAAAATTGATGCAGCGGTCTTAGATGAGGCTCCTGCTAATCAATATGTTCATGGATATTCAAATTTGCAAATTTTGCCAGATTCCTTGAGTAATGAAGAATATGCGGTTGCTATAAAAAAAGATAATAATGAATTGAAAGATCAGGTGGATAAAGTTATTACTGAGATGAAAAAAAGATGGTCGATATCAGAAATTGGTTAAAAAATATTTTAATGAAGTGAGTGAAAAATGAATTTTTGGGAAGTAATTTTTGGTGGAAATCGGTGGATTTTTCTTTGGCAAGGTTTAGAAGTTACGCTTGTATTGACAGTACTCTCAGTAATTTTAGGTTCGATTATTGGTGTTTTAATTGCCTTAATGCGAACATCGAACTTCCAGCCATTTCGAAATTCAAAAAATAAGAAATTAGCAAAGTTTAATCCGTTAGCTTTTTTGGGAAAAATTTATGTAGATATTATCCGCGGAACACCTTTACTTGTACAGCTTTTAATTATGTATTATGTCGTTTTTGGTTCGTATCAATTCATGCCAAAAATTTTCACGGCAGCAATTGCCTTTGGAATAAATGCGGGAGCTTATATTGCTGAGATTATTCGTGGAGGAATTGAAAGTATTGATAAGGGTCAAACGGAAGCCGCTCGTTCATTAGGTTTTAGCAATTGGCAAGCTATGCGATTAGTGATTTTGCCGCAAGCGTTTCGAAATTCGTTACCACCACTTATTAGTGAATTTATTGCGTTGCTTAAGGAGACCTCAATTGTTGGTTGGATTGGTTTGAGTGATATTATGCGCGGTGCGGATAATATTCGTTTTCAAACTTCAACCGCGTTTCAATCACTTTTTGCAGCCGCTTTGATTTATCTTGCTTTAACAGCGATTTTTTTACACGAATTATGTCAAAGGTTGAGAGGAAACTAGATAATGAAAATAATTAGTATTAAAAACTTAAAAAAGAATTACGGTTCTAATCATGTTTTAAAAGATATCGATATTGATATTGAGGAAGGTGAAGTTGTTGTTATTGTTGGTTCGAGCGGTTCGGGAAAATCAACATTTTTGAGATGCTTGAATTTACTTGAAGAACCGACTTCGGGAGAAATTATTGTTGATGGTGTAAAAATTACCGATAAGAAAACTGATTTAAACAAGTTGCGAAGAGAAGTTGGGATGGTTTTTCAGCAATTCAATCTTTTTCCGAATTATAGCGTGATCGAAAATATTAAGCTGGCACCTAAAAAACTTCGAAAAGTTTCAGATAGGGTAATTACTAAAAAAGCTAGAGAACTGTTAAATGATGTTGGTTTGTTGAATAAAGCTAAAGCGATGCCAAATAGTTTATCGGGCGGTCAAAAGCAACGTGTAGCGATTGCGCGAGCTCTAGCAATGGAGCCGAAGATTATGCTCTTTGATGAGCCAACTTCTGCCCTCGACCCTGAAATGATTGGTGAAGTTCTTGATGTTATTCGAGAAGTTGCTGAAAAAGGGGATGACCATGGTTATTGTTACGCATGAGATGAAATTTGCCCGAGAAGTTGGTACAAGGATGATTTTTTTCTAGATAAAGGTGTAATTATTGAAGACGGGAAGCCATCTGAAGTTATGGATAATCCAAAAAAACAGAACGCGCAAGACAATTTTTTTCAGTAATTAGAAATATAATAAAAACGGCTATAAAATTGGCCGCTTTTTATTTTTTTGAAGACTACTTTTTTTATAGAGTATAAAATTCCAAATTAAACTGAAAAACAGTAGCAATAAGTTTCGATAATAATAATGATATTCGCTTATTTTTAAGTAAGTTTTCGAAAAATTGGCATTGTGGTTGAGATGACAATATTTTTGAATAACCCAAAAGTCCAAAAAGAGTTACAAAAATAAATAAAAACCATTTCGTGAATAAGTTCTTTTTTTATTATTCGAAACAGATTTGAAGGTTATTTTTTTTATTCATTAGAAAGCTAATAATAAATGTGGTCCCGGTTGAAAAAATGTTCGCAATGAAAATTTTTACACCAAAAGATGTTAAAACAAAAAGAATTATAAAGTCGAGCGCTGTATTAATTCCACCAATCACCGAGAACCAGAAGGCTTGGTTATTTTTGAGCTTTTTTTAGTAGATTTTTTTCACGCTTAAACTCCTTGATTTCTTGCGCTAGATAAACTGGTCGATTTTTTTCGATTCAATAAAAATTTTGCCAATATATTCACCAAGAATACCAATTGAAAGAAGCTGAATGCCACCTAAAAATAGAATTACGGACATAATTGAAGCATAACCGTTTCCAACTGGTACGCCAAAAAGAGGTCGAATTACCAAGAAAGCAATCCAGATAAATGCACCGATTGAAATTAAAATTCCAGTGAATGTTGCAATTCGAAGAGGTGCAACGGTAAAACTAGTGATTCCTTCAACGGCTAAATTAATGAGTTTGGCATAATTCCATTTAGTTTCACCGGCAACACGAGCGTCTCGTTTATAGGTGATTTCTTTTTTCTTAAAACCAATCCAAGAAAACATACCTTTTGTATATCGGTTTGTTTCGCGTAAGGTTTTTAAAGCTTCGACAGCTCGCCGATCGAGTAGGCGGAAATCTCCAGTATCTCGTTGAATTTCGATTTGTGAAATAGTGTCAAGAATATTATAAAACCATTTCGAAGTTTGTTTTTTAAGCCAAGTTTCACCTTCGCGAGATTCACGCTTAGCATAAATGTCATCATAACCATCCTCCCAAAGATTAATCATTGCGGGAATTAATTCAGGCGGATCTTGGAGGTCGGCGTCAATAATCACTAGAGCATCACCTTTAGCGTAATCAAATCCAGCGAGCATCGCATTTTTCTTTGCCGAAATTACGGCTTAAATTGATGTATGAAATTCGCGGGTCTTTTTTTCGCTTTGGTCGTGAATAATTTTCATCGTTCGATCTTTTGATCCATCGTTAATAAAAAGGAATTCGAAATCGTATTTTATTACATTGTTGGCTAAAAGATCTAGCCTTTCGAAAAGTTTTGGTAGAGCTTTTTCCTCATTATAGGCGGGTATCATAATCGTGATGAGTTTTTTCATAGTAGTTATATTATAACATAAAAAAGTTTTAAAAAAACTTTAAAAAAACGTTGATTTTTTTATTGAGCTTATGATAAAAATTGTTTCAGGAGAAAAAAATGAAAAATAAATAGACAAAATACTAAAAAAACTAAAATCATTGCTTTCGTAATTATTGCGATTATTTTACTGCTTGGAGCTGGCGGAGCTTTTTGGTGGATGAATTCACAAAAGAGCGATAAAAGTGAAAATAAAAAAGAAGAAAAAACTTCGAAGGTTGAAGATAAAAAAACAGATTCAAAAAAATCTGAAAATGAAAAATAAAAAAACAAGACGAATCTGAAAAAAAGATTATTGACTCAAAAACCAAGAATACGACAACAGATCGCGCAGAAGGAACTACTGACACATCAGGATATACTAGTTTTCCGACTTATACAACAGTTCAAGTTGAAGATGGTGCGGTTCGCGTTGCTGGACAGATTTCAGGACTACTTTATGATGATGGAAACGGGAAATGTTCGTATACTCTAACCCATACGGATGGAACTACTATTGAACTTTCAACTGAAATTTTGGAAAGTCCAAACAATAAATATTGTAAGGCTGTTTCGAAAAAAATCAGTGATAATGATCTTAAATCTGGTAAGTGGACTGCGGTAACAACATATAAAAATATAAAACAAAAACAAGAAGGAAAATCTGATGCTCAAAGTTTTACGATCGAGAAATAGAGAATTTAGAAAAGCAGTTTTTATTGGGGTTCCAGTTGTAGCACTAATTGTTTTTAGTGCTTTAGCTATAATTCGAAATATCTCAAGCGCAGTACGCGCAACTGATTTTAATCCAGGAAGAATTATTGATGATAGTGTTTTTTATGATAAAGACTCTATGAATGTTCAACAAATTCAGGCATTTTTAAATAGTCAAGTTGGACAATGTGACACTTGGGGAAGTGGGCCGTCTGGTAGGGGCGATGGACGAACTGCGGCGCAATTTGCGGCGGCTCAACGTTCGAGTTATTGGCATCAACCGCCGTATGTTTGTATAAACAACTATCACGAAAATCCAAATACAGGTGAAACTTCTTTCGAAAAAGGTGGTGGAGCGTTTAGTGGCGGGATATCAGCTGCACAAATTATTTATAATGCTGCTCAAGAATATGGAATTAGCCCGAAGGTTCTTTTGGTTCTATTAAAAAAGGAATCACAGAATGTCTTAAATGATAATTGGCCAGTAAAGGGTCAATATAAATATGCAATGGGTTATGGTTGTCCTGATTCTGGGCCAAACTATACTGCTGCTTGTGTAAATTCGAAAGCTGGTTTTTATAAACAGATGACTCTTGCTGCTTGGCAATTAAAATATTATAAAGATCACTACAAAGATGGCGGATACTCTTTGAGGATTGGCTGGAATAATATACAATATTCGCCAAATCCAGCATGTGGAACAAAACGAGTTAATATTGAAAATGTTGCAACGTTGAGTTTATATATCTACACTCCATATGTTCCAAATGATGCAGCACTTGCAAACTTCCCAGGAACTGCAAATTGTGGCGCTTACGGAAATCGTAATTTCTTCATGTTCTACAATCAGTTATTTGGTTCAACTACTGATGACAAGGTTGAAATTGTTAAATCTAATGTGGCTTTGCCTAAAGATTCTTATGCAGTTTCGGCTAACTCTTCATTAAATTTAGATATTGAAAATGGCGCAATCAACTCAAATAGTGCTCGTATTCAAATCTATGCTGCAAATAGTTCTAAAGCGCAACAATTTTCATTCGAACAGACTGACGACGGATATTACGTTATTAGAAACTTAGGATCGGGAAAAGTTCTTGATGTGGCTGGAGGAAGAACTATTAATGGAGCTTCGGTTCAACTTTATGATTATAATGGAACTTGTGCACAAAAATGGGCTTTAAGTAGAAAACCTAACGGAAAGATTGAAATTCTTTCTAAGTGTAATGGAAATAAAGCGTTGGATATAGTCGGTGGAAATGTAAATTCTTCTGGTGCTAAACTTCAACTTTATAGCAGGAATGATACGCCATCTCAAGAGTTCAATATTAAATCTTTATCTCAAGGCCTAAATGGAACGTTTAAGATTTCGAATTTTGTATCTAACAAGGTTATAGGTATTAAGAATGAAGAAGCTTCCGCTCATATCGTAGATTTTGTCTCAAATAGCCCAATTCAACAATTTGAGATAAAAAAGTATGACGGAGTGTTCTATAAAATTAAAAAGTATATCTAGTGGAAGTTTTTTGGAAATAACTGAGAATGTAAATGCTAAGCAATTACGTTTTAATCATGATAGACAAAATTCTTGCGAGCAACTTTGGTCAATTCATGCCGATGAAAGAGGTGCTTATAAGATTCAAAATGCTTGTTCTGGAGGTTTTGTCATAGATGTTGTTAATGGCGCTATTAATGCTAACGGCTCATATCTTCAAGGCTATAGCTCTAATAACACCGATGCACAAAGATGGAGGATTGAGGATGTTAACACTATTAAGGCTTTAGATGAACAAATATCTAATAGTGATGAGGTAGAAGGCAAGCACGTAGTTTCAACCATGACTACATTAGCGATGGATGTAGCTAGCGGTAGAATGATTAATGGTGCAAATTTACAAATATACAACCAAAATAAAACACTTGCTCAGAATTTTACTATCGAAAAAACTTCAGACAATCTTTATATCATCCGTAGTGATAATGGTAAAGTAATTGATGTATCTGGTGGTAGAATATCAAACGGTACTAAACTCCAACTCTATGATTATAACGGAACTTGTGCTCAAAAATGGAAAATTTTAAAGAGCGATAACGGATTGTATGAAATTTTATCCGCCTGTGATTCTAACAAGACTATAGATGTATCTGGGGGAATGATAGGTGTGTCCGGTACTAAGTTACAGTTATATTCAAGAAATCAGACTCTTTCTCAACAGTGGAAATTAAAACAATAGTTTTTAAAAAGGTCATTCTCTCTCGAGAGTGATCTTTTTAATAGATTAATATGGTATAATTGTAAGCATAATGACTAAAATGGGATTTTTTGATAAGAGAAACCGAGTCTTACTTGCGGAGCTCGTTAAAACAGATTTTAAATTAAGGTACCAAGGGTCAGTTTTAGGGATTCTATGGTCGGTATTAAAACCGCTTATGATTTTTGTGGTGATGTACTTTGTTTTTGTTAAATTTTTGCGAATTACTGACCCTTCAATCCCTAACTATGCAATTACATTACTTTTGGGTCTTTCGCTTTGGGCATTCTTTCACTGAAGCCGTAACACTAGGAATGACGTCTATTGTTGCTCGCGGTGATTTGATGCGGAAGATTAATTTTCCAAAATACATCGTGATTCTTTCTTCGATGGTGAGTGCTTTAATCTCGCTTTCGATAAATCTTTCTAGTAGTGCTAGCATTTGCAATATTTGCAGGGGTGAAGTATCACCTAACAGTTTTGTGGCTACCTTTTAATATCATTCTGTTATTTGCAGTTGCTTTTGGTCTTGCGTTGATCTTGTCGACTCTATATGTTAAATTCCGCGATGTTTCGCATATCTGGGAAGTTTTTATGCAGATTCTGGTATATTCAATGCCGATTATGTACCCAATTTCAATGGTATCAAAAGTCTCAATTTTTGGCGTATCGGTTGCAAAATTAATGATGCTTAATCCAATAGCGCTAGCAATCCAGGATATTCGCCATAATTTAATTGCACTAGAAACGCCAACTTTTTGGACACTATTCCAAAATTATTGGATAGCAATAATTCCAATTTCGCTAGCAATATTTTTGGTTGTTTTCGGACTTTGGTATTTTAATAAAAATTCAAAGAAATTTGCGGAGATTATGTAATGGGAAAATACGCTTTAGAAGTGAAACATGTTTCGAAAAGTTTTCGTTTGCCAACTGAACAGGCTAACGGTATTAAACAGGCTTTCGTAAACTGGACAAAAAGGAATTAAAGGTTACAAAAGAACAACATGTTTTTAAAAAGATATTTCATTTAAAAGTTGAAAAAAAGGTGATTTTTTTGGCATAGTTGGAAGAAACGGCTCAGGAAAAATCGACTCTTTTAAAAAAATTATTTCACAAATTTATACTCCTGAAAAAGGAACTGTAAAAGTTAACGGGACATTAATTCCATTTATTGAGCTTGGCGTTGGATTCAACCCAGAGCTAACTGGTCGTGAAAATATTTATCTTAACGGTGCGCTTTTAGGTTTTTCGAAAGATGAAGTTTCGGCAATGTATGACGAAATTGTTGAGTTTGCGGAACTTGAAGAATTTATGGACCAAAAACTAAAGAATTACTCTAGCGGAATGCAAGTTCGTTTGGCTTTTTCGATTGCGATTAAAGCTCAGGGTGATATCCTAGTTTTGGATGAAGTTTTGGCGGTTGGTGATGAAGCTTTCCAGCGAAAATGTGATGATTTCTTCTCGAAAATTAAAAAAGATAAGACTAAAACTGTCATTCTTGTGACACACTCTATGTCTTCTGTGCGTAGATATTGTAATAAGGCTATTATGATTAACCAAGGTGAAGTTGCTTCTCTTGGAAGTATCGATGAAGTTGTTGAAGCTTACACCCAATTAAATCTTGAAAAACTTGGAAAGAAAGAGCCTGAAACTCAAAGAGGTTCTTGGTTTGAATGATGAACTAACTAAATTAAAGATTAACGCAATTAGTAAAAAAAGTTGTATCAAATAAAGAGAATTTTTGAATTTGAGGTAGAGTATAATTACATAGGTAAGAAAAAAATCTTCCTTGCAGTGGCTATGTTTGATCAAACTCGTGGTGGGAATTGTCTACGATTCGAGCCAAGTTTATGTTGATCGTGGTGACCAAAAGGTAAGGTTTTCAATTCCGATGGAATTATTTAACAGTAGTGAGTTTAAGCTTACTGCTTCAATTCGAGATGCCAATAAAAAGTTGAGTGGTAATGAAAACTTAATTGGCTTTACGAATGATGAAAAATTCCTTAATTTTTAAGCTTTCAAACAAAAAAAGAAATTTCAGATTATGCATTGCTCAATAGTGAAGTTTTTAAGGTTGAAAGGATCAAATAAGATCAATCTTGAGAACGGGAGTTATCTTTTAGGATATTAGTTTAAACAATTGAAACATCTATTGAGGAGAAAAGTAGTAAATGAAAAATCCGTTAGTTTCTGTAGTTTGTACGAGTTTCAATAAAGAAAAGTGGATTGCGCAAGCAATTGAGAGCTTTTTAATGCAGGAAACTAGTTTTGAGTTTGAGATTTTAATTATTGACGACGCTTCCACCGATGCATCGTCTAAAATTATTCGAAAATTTGCAAATGAAAATCCTGAGAAGATTCGTTTCTTCGAAAATGAAAAAAATCTAGGGATTGCGAAAACTTGGAAAAAAATATGTAATAAGGCTCGAGGCAAATATATAGCTCGGTGCGACGGTGATGATTATTGGATTAAAAAAGATAAGCTACAAAAACAAGTCGATCTTCTCGAGAGTAATAAAGATTCGAAATGGTGTAATACTGAATTTCAAACTGAGAATGAGGAAGGGGAAATTCTTTTTAGAAAGTCTTTCGCTGAAAAATTTGTAAAAATGCCCGAAGATTTTACTGAGATGTTAATTTCTAAAGGTTTTACAAATGCTTCAACATGGTTAGTTGATACTGAACTGATGAAGGAAGTAAACAATACACTTGATACTAAAACTCCTGATGACACATTTGATATACAACTGGAATTATTTGTTAAGACCAAACTTTCAACAATAGAAGAACCAATGGTTGCATATAGGTTTACTACAGGATCAGACTCCCATCCAGAGGATCTTTCGAGGATTCAAGAAAGAAACCAGCGACTACTTCAAACACAGATAAAATTTTTTTACAAAAAAATATCAAGAAAAAGGTTAATTTTTTTACAGGCAATTAAGGAGCTCTTAGAAAAAAACAAACCACACTTGAAAACTATCTTGCGGAAAAAGAGATTTCAATTTTAGAGCGAAACAAGCTATTAAGTGATAGACAGAAGTTTATAGATGAGCAAGGGCTAATCATCAAAGCATCATGAAAAATAATGTAAAAAAATTTAGAGAATAATATTGAGGAACTAGAAAACCGAAAGTGGTTTGGTCTACATAAGATTATTCATAAAGATAGTAGTAAGGAGAAATAATGAAAAAAATTTTAATCATTTCGAATGGTCCAGTTCCAGCACCAGAAATTAAAAAAATGTTGAAGGTGGTGGATTGAGAGCTTGGGGGCTAGCGAACGGACTTCAAAATAATTCAAAAAGATAAGTATGAAGTTGAAGTTTCATATAATCAAGTTTTTTTAAAGCAAGATAATTTTACAGATGAATTAAATGGTATCAAAATTTCTACTTGGGAAATATCAACATTAGCGGATAAAATCCAAGAATTTGATTCAGTTCTTGTTAGTTATAATGCTGGAGATATAACGCAAACAGTTGTTGATAATATACGTCAAGATCAGCAGTTAATATTGGATGGGTATGTTCCTATTCACATTGAGATGTCTGCACGAAATTCAGATAACCTTGATCGTGAATATGATGCGTTTAATTTCGAAAATAAGATATGGACAAAAGCCTTGAGAAGAGGTGATATTTTGCTATGTGCAAACGAAGCTCAAAAGAAATTTTACACAGGCGTGATGGCGCAAGTTGGCCGAATAAATCCAATAACTTATGGTGATGAAGATCTAATTCAGATTGTTCCTTATGGTATTTATCGAGAAAAAGCGGTAGCTAAGAATGATCCAGTATCGAAACTTGTTAAGAATAAAAAGGCTTTCAAACTGTTGTGGTTTGGTGGAATTTACCCTTGGTTTGATCTCACTAATCTACTCGAGGCTGTTAAAAATGCCAATAAAACAACACCAATTGAATTAATCATGGTTGGAGTCAAAAATCCATTCAACCAACACCCAGATTTCATAAAAAGATACGAAGAGGTCATGGACTATATTAAAAATAATAATATGGATGAAATCGTTCATATTACTGATTGGGTTAAATTTGAAGATAGGGCTGAATGGTATCTTGGAAGTGATGCTGTAGTGCTGATTAACAATATTGGAATGGAGAATACGCTCGCTTGGAGAACGCGGTTGGTTGATTATGTTTGGGCCGACCTACCAATTGTTACGAACGGCGGTGACCCAATGAGTGATATTTTGGAAGCAAATAAAGCGGTTTATATTTTGCCAGATCTTGATGCAAAAACTATCGAAAAAGAGATTATTAAAATTTCGAAAGATAAAGAAACTCTCAAACAAGTTTCAACAAATCTTTCAAAAGTTAGAAGACTATTTTATTGGGATAAAGTTACTGAAAAATCTAAGTAAACTAATTTCTAAAGGTTATAAACCTGCCGACGCGGGGATTTTGAAGGAAGTTGAAATTCTGAATTCGCCAGTGCTTCAAAATGCGGGTGGAAAGCAGAATTGTTCGAGCTAAAAATAAAGCACGACGAATCACAGGTAAAGCTCTACGATATTACAGAAAACAACGGATTCGCGGCAACATATAAAATAGCAACAGATAAAGTTGTTCGAAAAATCAAGAGAAAAACAGTTTCTAATATCGATAAAAAACCAAAGATAATTATCGTATCTCACCAACTTGATAATACGGGCGCTCCATTTGTGGCGATGGATTTGGCTTTCGATATTCAAAAAAACAGGTTAAAAAAATCTTGGGCGAAAATTAAAATTTATTGCCTTTTACGCCAATTAATATTGAAAAATGTTCGAGAATTAAAGAAAGCTGGTATCGAAGTTGAAATTTATACAGATAGAAACCTTTGGTTGAACTATAATAAGGGTGATATAGTTATTCTAAATAGTTTTGGACTTTCTAGGGCTGTTACACATTCAACAATTCAGGCTGCTAAAAACAATACCCTTGATGCTTTTTATTGGTATGGTCATGAAGCTACTCCTGAAAGATTTGTAGATTTGGATACAAGGGATGAATTTGTTAAACTTCTTGAAAGCAATAAAGCTAAACTTTATGCCGTATCGAAAGGCAGTGCGGAAGCTTATAAAGAATTCTTCGGAACAGATAAAAAAATACGGAAGTTATGAACTTTAGATTTGATTTTCCGAGTGATCGATTTACGGTTAAAGATCCTGAAGACTTCGAAAAACTTGACTTTATCGTTACTGGAGCGGTTTCTGATGGTCGAAAAGGACAGTTGCCAATTCTTTATGCATTCTTGAACTTCTATAACAATTTCTATAAGAAAAATCCTAAAGCATATCGTGATTTTAGTTTGAAATTTCATTGGTGTTGATGAAGCTGGATACATTAAAAAACAAATGGAGGTTTCTGCCAAGGGATTAGATGGAAAATGTGAAATTGTAGGGCAAATTCCGAGAGCAAAAGTTCTAGATTTTGTGGAAGAAGCTAATATGACAATTTGCTACTCTTATCATGAGTCAATGGGAATTTTTTTGTTTATGAAGGTATGGCATTTGGTCATCCGATTATTCGAAATGATTGTTATGGTCAAGAGGAACAGCTAATCGATGGCGGTAATGGTTGGGCTGTTCGAAACGATGATTATCAAACACTTTGTGATGCAATAGAAGAAAGTCTAAATCTAGAAAAAACTTCAAACGATAAGCTCGCTAAAATGTCAAAAGTGTCAGAAGAAATTGCTGAAAAGGCTACGCATTCTGAATATTTTTGTAATTGACGAGATTAAGAAGGTTTTGAATGAAAAATTAATGCTAGAAAAATCTCAAAAAAATCTACAAAAAATATTTTGAGTGGCTCGAGAAAAGTGTGGAAAAACTTAAAATCGTTTTTCTCAAATCCATTTTTCTTAACTTTTAATCATTGTTGATTTAATACTGGTCTCATTTATGTATGTGGGACCAGGTAATTTAATAAAAACCCACGATGGTAATTATCATCTATATAGATTTGCGACTTCAATTTCTGCCTTTGATGATGGGCAAAAGTTCCTCCAGCTTGACGCTGATCAGCTTCAAGGCTTTGGTCAGGCGCCAAATTTGTTTTACGGCCCAATGTTGAGTTGGTTAGTTTTGGTTGTCTTTAAAATTACATCAAATTTGCAAATATCTTTAATGTTTTTAATGCTGGTTGCAACAATCGCAACAACTTTTGGCGCGTATTATGCCTCGAAAAAGATTTTTAAAAGCGAAAAAGCTGGATTTTTTACAGCCCTATTTTTTACACTTGAGCCGTTTCATGTGGGTGAATTACTAACTCGCGGCTCATTCAGCGAATATTTAGCGTTTGCATTCATTCCGTTTATAATTCTAGCAATTTATCAGATTATTTTTGAGAGTAAAACTGATTTTAAGCGTATTTTTATGCTTGCGTTTTCTGCTTTCGGGATTATTATGAATCATAATTTGACCGCCGTTTTAATCGCAGCGATGGCAGCACTTTTTGTGGTTTTCAATATTCGAAAGGTATTTTCGAAGCCAAAAATTCTATTTTCGCTAATTTTGGCTGGAATTTTGGCCGTTGGATTTTCTGCGATCTTTATTTTGCCGTTTCTTGAGGTTCGAGAAGTAGGAATTTACAATATTTTCAATCCTGATTTTCAAAAATGGTTTTATGTGAATGGATCGCAAGTCACTCCTGCTGACGCTTGGTTGCCAACTAATATGTTCCGTCCACCGGCTGGACATGCTTCAGTTGTGTTTGGTTTAAGTCCAGTATTATTGGTTCTAACTATTGGTTTTTTGGTTTTTCGAAAAGATATAAAAAATGAAAATTATCGCCGTTTCTCAATGATGTCAATTATAATTTCGGCAATTTTTGTGCTTTTTTCAACAAGAATTTTTGCATTCATTCCGGCAGTTCAAAATTTTCATAGTATGTTGCAATTTAGTCAGCGGATGTTAATTATTCAATCTGTTCTTTTGCCTTTTGTGGCAGGGTATTTTATTGGCGAAAAGCTCAAAAATAAGCGTGAGATAATGATTGCCGCCGCAATTGCATCGATTTCATATATCCACATCACAACAAGCGCAATTGAACCAGGGAAGGTTTCTTTACCAATGAATGTTGGGGTTGATTATAATTTGAGTTGATGGTATCAGTATCGCAATGGGAGAATATCAACCGATATTTCCAAAAGTTGAGAATGTAAAGGATATTTCTGCAACCGCTGCTGGATATGTTAAGAAAACTATTTCTGAAAAGGGGCAAAAAGCTGATGTAATCTCCGGTTCGGCAAAAATATCTGGATTTGAGAAAAAAGGTTCGAGAATGCGTTTAGTGGTTTCGGAAAATAAAAATGGTGCCGAAATTGAGCTTCCGATGTTTTATTATCCAGGCTTTAAGGCTGTACTTAATGGTAAACCTGTAAAAACTAGTTATTCGAATAAAAATCGAATGGTTTCGGTTAAACTTAATCCGGGACAAAATGGTGCCTTGGAAGTTTATTATGGTATAAGTCCAGCGACGAAAATTGGTTCGATTGTGAGCGGATTAAGCTTTTTAGCTTGTGGGTTATTTATGGTTATTAAGAGGTATAAAAATGCGAAATAATAAGACTGCAATTGTAATTTTGAATTTTAATGGTTGGCGAGATACGCAAAAATGTCTCGCCGCGCTTTCGAAACAAACTGTTCAAGATTTCGAGATTTATTTAATCGATAATGGTTCAAAAGACGAATCTGTTAAAGAGCTTTCGAAAATTAAAATGCCAAATCTTCATTTTCATAAAGAGAAGAAGAATACTGGTTTTACGGGGGGTGTAAATATTGGAATTAAATGGGCAATTAAGAATAATTTCGAAAATGTGGTTTTACTCAATAATGACGCAAACGCTGAGCCTGAATGGCTTGAAAATCTATTAAAACCGCTTGAAAAATCTCCTGAAATTGGTGCAGTAACTAGTTTAATGCTAGATAAAACTGGTAAATTTATTGATGATGCGGGCGACGTTTATTCAACTTGGGGAATCCCAATGCTTCGCAATGAAGGTGAACCAAAGAAAAACGCACCTAAAAGTGGATTAGTTTTTGGTGGAACTGGTGGAGCAACACTTTACCGAACGAAAGTTTTTAAAACGATTGGTTTTTTTGACGAAGACTTCTTTGCTTATAATGAGGATGTTGATATTGATTGGCGAATGCAGCTTGCGGGTTTTAAAGTTTGGTATGAGCGAACTGCTGTTGTTTGGCATAAACATTCAGCAACCAGTTCGAAAATTCCGGGCTTCACAATTAATCAAGTTTTTAAAAATTTGCCGCAAGTTTTCTGGAAGAATGTGCCATTTCCAATGATTTTACCAATGTTTTTTAAGTTCTATGCAGTTTATTGGGCTTTTGTGATTTATCGCATACCGAAAAGGCGGGGTCAAATTTGCGCTAAAAAGGAATTTGGCAGGGAACTCTTTTGATTCCTAAATCGCTTAAAAAGCGGCGAGAAATTCAAGGTAAAAAAGTGGTTTCGAATGAATATTTAAAATCGATTCTTTACCACGGGCTACCATTGAAACAAGTTAATCGAATAAAGAAATTTTTAAAGCTTAAGCGCTAAATATTTTAAAAATAAATTTGACTAAAAATAAAAACAATATTGTATAATTGGAGTTACGAGCAAGTCTCGTAGCTCTTTAAAATTCGAAAGAGTTAAAAATCTAGAAAAAAGGAGGATTCCACATATGAAAGGAATCATACTCGCAGGCGGCTCAGGAACACGCCTTTATCCAATCACACTGGCAAACTGTAAACAACTTTTGCCAGTTTATGATAAGCCAATGATTTACTACCCGCTTTCAACCTTAATGTTGGCGGGGATTCGTGATATTTTAATAATCACAACACCAGAAGATAATTATCGTTTTCAAGAATTGCTTGGCGACGGTTCGAGCTTCGGTGTAAAAATTACCTATGCTATTCAAGAAAAGCCGAATGGCTTGGCAGAAGCATTTATCATTGGTGAAGACTTTATTGATGGTGACGACGTTGCTCTAGTTCTTGGGAGATAACGTTTTTCACGGTCAAGGTTTTACAGATAAGCTTAAAAGTGCTCGTAATAAAATTGAGCGTAAAAAAGCTAATGCTGTAATCTTTGGTTATCAGGTTAAAGATCCGAAGCGCTTTGGTGTTATTGGTTTCGATGAAGAGATGGATGTCAAATCTCTTGAGGAAAAACCAGAATTTCCCAGAGTCAAATTATGCCGCAACAGGCCTGTATTTCTATGATAATTCTGTCGTAGAAATTGCCAAGCAGGTTCAACCTAGCCCACGCGGAGAGCTTGAAATTACAGATGTAAATAAAGCTTTTCTGAAAGGAGGGCATCTTTCTGTCGAACTCCTTGGTCGTGGATTTGCATGGCTTGATACGGGAACGCATGAGAGTCTCTTTGCAAGCTTCGCAGTATATTGAAACTGTTCAACGTCTGCAAAATGTTCAGGTTGCTAATCTGGAAGAAATCGCATTCCGAAAGGGTTGGATTTCGAAAGGAACAAGTTGAAGAACTCGCAAAACCGTTATGTAAGAATGATTACGGTAAATATTTATTGCGGATTATTAACTCTTAGAATTACATTAATCGCTCATTGAATATGGGCGATTTTCTTTATAAAATGGACAAAATCGTTTAAAAAAATAGTATTATATAACTATATGAAACGAGACAAACTTACGATTGTTCGCATAATTATGTTAGCCTCTGATACTCTAGCGGTTGTAAGCTCATTTATGCTGGCATATTTTGCACGAACCCACCTTGATACACGAGCATATTATTTTGCGCCAAATATTTGGAATTTTGTTTTTCTAGCGGTTTCGCTTTTGCCACTTTGGTTAGCGATTAACTATTTTTTTGGACTTTATGAACGCTCGGTATTTTTTTATCGACCAAAGGAGTATGGAAGAGCGCTAATCGTTTCAGTTATTAGTATTATGGCGATGATTTCTTATGAATTCTTTACTGGTGATGAGGTTTTTCCAGTTCGGATCATCGCGATTTTCTTTGTGCCGATTAACTTTTTAATGATGATTCTTGGTCGCGAAATTGTGCGTTTTATTCGGCGAGCTTTGATTAGGAGCGGTTTTGGTAGGCAGAAAGTTTTAATCATCGGTTCAAATTCACGTTCAACAGATTTAGCGCAATTCTTTCATGATAATATTGATTTTGGATATGATACGATTGGAATGGTTTCAAAAAGTACGTTTCTACCTTTGAATACCGGTGTTCGACATTTCTCGAGCTTTAAAGAGGCGGTTTTAAAAACTGATCCAGATATCCTAATTCAAACAGATTCACTCAGGAGTGAGGATATTTATAATTATGCAATTGAAAAATCACCTAGAATATATGTTTGTGCCACAACAAGATCGGTTGTTGTCTCAAATTAATACAATTGAGGTTGTTGGTGGATTGCCGGTAATCGATGTTAAAGTTACGAAGCTTTTTGGTATGGGCCGAATCTGGAAACGCTTGATGGATTTAACTTTAGGCTGGATTGGTTTAATCTTGGCCAGTCCAATTATGCTGACGGTAGCTATTATTATGAAGATTACTGCACCAAAGGATTCGATCTTTTTTAAACAAGTTCGTTTAACGCGCTTTAATCGGGAGTTTTATATCTATAAATTCCGCTCACAAAAGGCTGAATTTGATGGTTTAACTCCTGAACAAGCTTTCGAAAAAATGGGTAGACCTGAACTTTCGAAAAAATATCGCGAAAATGGCGATCAGTTAGATGATGATCCGCGGGTTACAAAAATTGGTAAATTTATTCGGGCAACTTCGATAGATGAACTCCCTCAACTTTTCAATGTTATTCGAGGTGATATTTCTTTGGTTGGGACCGCGTGCGTTAATTCCTCAAGAAATTAATAAATCAAATCGTAAAAATGTTATTTTGGCAGTTAAAGCTGGAGTAACGGGTTTAGCGCAAGTTTCTGGTCGGCGTGATATTTCTTTTGAAGAACGTCGTCGCTTGGATGTATATTATGTGCAGAACTGGTCAATTATTTTCGATATTCAAATTTTATTTAAAACTGTTGCGAGTGTGATTTTTCGAAAAGGGGCAAAAATAATGAATAAAAAAATCCAAAAATGGCTTAATGGGTAAAAAAAGTTGCAATTGTGACTGATTGGTTGACGACTTATGGGGGAGCTGAAAAAGTCGTATTAACTGTTTCGAAATTTTTTTCCAGAAGCACCAATTTTTACTTCTCAATATTCCGAAAAAAGAAGTAGATTGGTTTTCGAATAAAGCAGGTTGAAAACTGGCTGGCTAAATATTTTTCCCTGCAAAAAATGCGTAAAAATTTTACCAGTTGGGCGAGTTTTATATTTTTCGAAATTTAGGGAAAAAAACTAAAAAGATTTTTGATGTTATTATTTCAATTTGTTGTGCTGAAAGTAAAGGGATTAAACCTTTCAGAAAAAAACAGCTACATATTAGCTATTTGCAAGGTCCACCAATCCAATATTATTGGGGAATGTATGACGATTATGTTAATAATCCTGGGTTTTGGTAAAGTTAAGTTTTTTTGGTACGTTTTTTTCTTTAAAATGTTTAGTTAATCCGCTTCGAAAAAAATGACTTTAAGCTTGCTCAAAAGCCAGATTTTCTAATTGCGAAATTCAAGTTATTCGAAAGATGAAATTTCAAAAATATTACAAACGTGATGCGAGTGTTGTCTTTCCGCCAGTAGAAGTTGATAAGTTTAAACTTGAAAGAAATAAAAAGATTATTATATTACAACTTCACGCCAAGTGAATTGGAAGAAGTTAGATTTAGCGGTCGAAGCTTTTTCGAAGAACGGCAAAAAGTTAGTTTTAGTTGGGGGTGGTGCTGAACACCAAAAACTGGTTGAATTAGCTGGGGGCGCTAAAAATATTGAGTTTATCCCGCGAATTAGTGACCCTCTTGAACTTTCGAAAAATCGTGGCTGAAGCAAAAGGTTTTGTTTTTTTCCAAGCTTAGAACCTTTCGGTATCGCACCAATAGAAGCATTGGCGACAGGAACGCCAGTTTTAGCGTTTAATCAGGGCGGCGCTCAAGATTATATTAAAGATGGTGAGAATGGTGTATTTTTTGATAAACAATCTTCATCCGCAGTATTAAAGGCAGTTGAGAAAGTTCGAAAAACAAGTTTTGATGCCAAAAAAAGGTTTCAGAAAGCGCAAAGAAATTTTTCGAAAGAGGATTTTAAGAAGAATTTTGAAGAAGAGATAAAGAGGAATTTTAATGGAAAAATTTTAAAAAGTTAAATTTTGTTGAAAAGGTTTTGTTTTTTTGCGCCATTCGCAATGTGGTTTTCATATTATCCTAATTTTCATTTTTGGAAAAGTCTGCTGGGTGCAAACTTTAGAGTTTCTCGATCGCTTTAGTCTATATAGTTGTTTTAGCTTTGGCTGGAATTAAAACAATTTACCAAAAACCGTAAAAAAATTAATAAAAAAATAATGCAGTTTTTGCTAACTGGATTTTTTTATGTTTTGGAATTTTTGACAATTTTAAATACGCAAAATTTACTAAGAACGGTATTAGTTTCAGGGAGTTTGGTTGGTTTTATGGCTTGATTTTTTTGGTAATTTTAAGTCTTTCGAAAAAAACAAAATACTTTTTCAAAAGATAACTAAAAAAATTTTATTTTTAGCAGTTTAGTAATGGCTTGCTTATCGATTGTCCAAGTTATTTATGGTGCTTGGACAGATTGGGGATTTATGTGCAGGATGCAGGGCTCAGGGGTTTGGGTTTGTGCGACCAAGTGTTTTTGCGATTGAGCCACAATTTTTTGGAAGTATGCTTTTGGCGCCAATAGTTTTATTAACTCACAAGATTTTTTTAGTAAAAAGCTTCGAAATTTGAAAAAAATAACACTTTGGATTTTATTGTTCTCGTTATATTTAACACTTTCACGTGGGGCAATTTTTTTGCGGCATTTTTTGCAATTTTGATTCTTGTTTTTTTGTTAATCAGCCATTTTCGAAAAGAAAAAAATACTTTCGAATATAATCATTTCAATGAGTTTTGTGCTTTCGAGTTTTTTAAGTGGAATGATTTTTCATGCAATTTTCACAGAATTGAATCCGCGAATTAGTGATGGTTTTTATGACTCAATTTCAAAAAGTGTCAATCAGATGAGTTTAGGTAAAATTAGTTTGCCGAAAATTGAAAAAAACGGGGAATCATGAAATCAATGAGCCAGCAATTGAAGGTTTCGAAAGTCAGCATAATAATCAAAAAAATATTCAGTATTCAAAAAAAGCATTATTCAATGGATATGTTGAAAAAAATCAACAGAAGAACGAACGAAAGATATCAGACTTAGCAGTTGAAACTTGGCGCTCAAATATTTTTTTGCAATGTTTTTTTGGTGTTGGCGCTGGTGGATCAGGTGCTGCAATTTATAATTCTACACACAAAATTGCAAACACTTCAGAAATTGTTCAGAATGAATTTCTATCAATTTTATTAGAACTTGGTATTTTTGGTTTTTCTAATTTGGTCTCTCATTTTGTTTTCAATAATTAGATTAACTAAAGACAAAAAAATATATTTGGGTATTAGTTTTTGCATTTTTAATCCAGTGGTATTTCTTCTCGGGATTACCAAACGCACTACATATTTATTTGATTTTAGCTTTCATTTTTGCTATAATTGAAAGAGCTTATGAAAAAAAATCAGAGATCGATAGACGGATTTACGCCAAGGCGGATGGCTGAATCTCCAAGTCTAAATAACAGCCCTAAAGAAACAGTTAAGAAACCAGGTTTAAAAGTGGTAAAATCTCAAAAAAGAGGTTCTGTTGATGATTTTGTTCAAACTAAAAAGCCCGAAAAGAATGAAAAAGATTCGGGTAAAGATATCGAAGCTGCATTGCAAAATCTAGAAATTGAAGAATTGCAAGAAGCTGAACATAGGGAGAGAGTTGCCTCAAAAAAGCATCAAAAACTACTTCGAAAGTTCGAAAAAAATAACGCTAAAGCGAGAAAAGAAAGGCAAAAAGCCTTTAACTTTAGAGCAGTTTAAAAAACGCCGATCAATTAAGCGATTTTTTGCTATTGCTATATTACTGTTATTAGTCATTGGTGGATGGTTAATCTATCCAACACTTAATACGTTAAATAAAATTACTAATGGAAATATCCTTGGTGTTATTGAGAATAAAAAACTTAAGGCTGATTCAAATGGTCGCACCAATATTTTAATTTTTGGAACTTCGCCAAAAGGTTGGGATGGAGAGGAATTGACAGACTCGATTATGGTTGCTTCTGTTAATCAAGAAAGCAAAGAAATTAAAACCGTTTCATTACCGCGAGACCTTTGGGTAAAACACACATGTAAAACTTGGCTTGGAACTACTGCTGGAAAGTTGAATGAAACCTATGGATGCGGTTATCATGACGCAAAAAATAGCGGTTCTAGCGAAGAAGATGCAGAGAAGGCCGGCCAAAAAGTGTTATCTGAAAAGGTGAAAGAAATTCTTGGGCTAGATATTCAATACGTAGTTCACGGAAACTGGAAAGTTTTGATTGATGCGGTGAATGCTGTTGGTGGAATTGATGTTAAGGTCGAAGCTTATGACGGCTCAAGTAGAGTTTATGACGTTGCTACTAAAATCAATTACCAGAGTGGTAAAACTTATCATATGGATGGTGAGGCTGCTTTGGCATTTTCTCGAGCGCGTGGCTCTGAGGGTGGAGTTGGTTTGAGCGGAAGTAATTTTGACCGTGAGCGAAATCAGCAAAAAATCCTAAAAGCTACATTAGCTAAAATTAATCAGCAAAAAATGAATCCGATAACTTTGCTATCAATTGCGAATTCGCTTGGTGAAAATATTCACCACACGTTCGAATCTTCAGAATTAACAACTGTTTCAGAAATTGCTCAAAGCTTCAATAGTGGTAAAATGACATCTTTACCACTAGTTAATGAATCTGATGCATCTGGAAACTATTTTCACAACAGGTCATGTTGGATCTGTTAGTGCAGTCATTCCTAAAGCTGGACTTTTTGACTATAGTGAAATTCAGGCATACATTTCGAAGAATACTTTAGGTGGTGATATAGTGAAAGAATCGGCTAAAATTAAAATTTTGAATGGTACGAATTATTCCGGATTAGCAGCTCAAGAACAAAAGAAGCTCGAAAAAGAAGGTTATACTATTCAGGGGATTGATTCTGCTCCAACACATGATTATGAAAAAACGAAAGTTTATTATGTCAAGCAAGAGTCAAAACCGAATACGGTTAAAAAACTTGAATCTAAGTATTCTACAAAAGCCGAAAAACTTCCATCAAAGTTATCTTCATATGGCGAAGGTGCGGATATAATTATTATTTTAGGCGAGGATAATGGCGAATAATTTAACGAAAAAGCAAGTTGAACTTTTAAACTTCATCGAAGTTTTTATTGAAGAATCTGGATATAGCCCAACATATCGCGAAATAGCTCGTGGTATGGGCTATAGATCCGTTGCAACCGTTTCGAAACACATTGATAATTTAATTCTGATGGGGAAGCTTTCTAAGTCTGAAAATGGTGAAGCGCGTTCGATTTCCATAAGAAAACAGGGATCGGAGTTGATTGGTGATGAAAAAGCAGTTCATGATTTTTTAGTAAAAAAACGTGATTTTTATGCGGAAAATAATCAAATTGAAAATGCACAAAAAAATAGATGATGCAATTTTAACTTTATGGTATTAATATCTTGAAAAAAAGTAAAATGCATGTGCTTTAATTAAAGAAGATGGATATTTTTAAAGAGTATTGAAAAATTTATAGCTAGCATATTGGGCTATGACTGGTTTGAGCCGTTTACAATTGTATTGTTGGCAGTTTTGGCTAGCTTCCTTTCTAGGAAGATTATTAATTTTGCATTTGGAATCCGAAAAAAAGCTAAAAAAATTAAACGTTCCGAAGAGCGATTGAAGCGTAATGAAACAATTTCAAAGATTGCTAAAACAGCTGTAGATATTGTCATATGGATGACGGCTGCAATGAACTTTCTTTCTTCTATCGGAGTTAATGTAGCTTCACTTATGACCGGAGCTGGATTGATTGGTGTTGTAGTCGGTCTTGGTGCTCAAACGACCACGCGCGACATCCTTGCAGGATTCTTTATTGTTGGCGAAAACCAATATCGAGTTGGTGATACGATTGAGATTATGGTTGGTGGGCGCTTAATTTCTGGTAAGGTTGAGAATATTTCTCTGCGAATTACGCAGGTTCGAGATGCTGATGGAAAAGTTCACACAATTCGAAACGGTGCAAGTGAAGCTGTAACAAACCTCTCATTTAAATACGCAAATGTTAATTTATTATTTGGAGTTTCTTATGATACGGATATCGATACTCTCGAAAAAGGTTATTAACGGTGTTGGTAGAAAAATGTTAGAAAATCCTGAGCTTAAAAAGGATATTATTGAACCAATTGAGTTTGTGCGTGTTAATAAATTCTTGGATTCCTCTATGGAAATAAAATGCTTTAGGGCGAGTTAAGGCTGGTAAGCAGTGGGATGTTGCAGGAATTTTTTTCGACGTGAAATTAAAAAAAGCATTTGATGAGAATGACATTGTTCTTCCATATCCACAAATGGTTATTCACGATATAAACCGCATTACGGCGAAAGACAAAACTAATAAAAAAATCACACGCCAAATCGGCATAATAAAAAAATAATGCAAAAAAACCGAGAAGAAATAAAAACCCTTTCTAGAAGGGTTTTATAATTTATGGCGATTATTCGGGCATTCTTCGTATTTTTCCAGTATTGCAAAATGAGCAATTTTCTTTTTCGCAAGCCGAAAGATTATCTGTTCGGTGTGCGAAAGTTTGCTTAGGGGTTTTCGACTCAACTCGCCAGAATTTTATACTTTGAGGATGAAGTTTCCCTCTTTGATAGTGGCATATCTGTAAATAAGATTCGAAAATGCTTCGGACCGCCCAGCCGTAACCATTTTTTTCGGCGTGGGATAAGTGTGTTTTCTGAAATATCCATTTCGTATCTGTTTTTTTACGAAACTTATGCTTCACTTTAATCTTCACCATAATTAATCACCTCCAAGGTACTAAGATTTTTCTATTATACCATTTTTTTCACTAAAAGGGTCAATAAAGTTAAAACTGATTGATAAAACTTAAGCTTTATGATAAAATTAAAGCATAAACATAAAAATAAGGGAGGGAATATGGGTGAAAAACCGATTCAAGTGAATAGCGAAATCGGAAAACTCAAAACCGTAATTTTACATAGACCAGGAAAAGAACTTGAAGGGCTGACTCCAGAATATTTGGAACAATTGCTTTTTGATGATATTCCATATCTAGAAGTTGCACAAGCAGAACATGATGCTTTTGCGGAAACTTTGCGCAGCCGGGGAGTTGAAGTTCTTTATCTTGATCAATTAGCCGCAGAATCACTTTATAACGATGAGATTAAATGGCGTTTTATTTCAGATTTTGTTCGAGCCTCAAAACAGGGAGAACGACACGTTACTCACGCTTTAATGCGTTATTTAGGCGAGTTTGAGCCACTTGATTTAGTTCGAAAACTTATGTCTGGAGTGAAGAAGGATGAAATTAAAACTGAAGAAGATGAGAAAACTCATTTGAATTATTATTTTAAGAGTAATTATCCATTCTTGCTTGACCCAATGCCAAACCTTTATTTCACGCGCGATCCAGCCGCAGCAGTTGGAAATGGCTTGACAATCAATAAGATGCGTTATCCAGCACGTCGACGTGAGAGCTTATTCATGGAATATATCATGCGCTATCACCCACGTTTTGCTGCTAAAACTCCCGGTGGAGAAGTGCCAGTTTGGTTTGACCGCTACAATAAATTTAATATGGAAGGTGGCGACGAACTCGTGCTTTCAAGGAACGTGATGGCGATTGGTGTTTCGCAACGAACAACTCCTGAAGCTATCGAAAAAGTTGCTTCGAAACTGTTTGAATTTTCAGACTTTAATAAAATTTTGGCAATTCAGATTCCAGTTTCGCACGCATTTATGCACCTCGATACTGTTTTTCACAATGATTGATCGAGATAAGTTTACAGTTCACCCTGAAATTCTAGATAAAGATGGTGAATTGAACATTTATATTTTGGAAGATTCTGGTATTCCCAGGACAGCCAAAAATTACGCACCGAACAAATCTAAAAGAAACCTTGGAAGAAGTTCTTGGTCTTGACCATGTAACTTTGATTCAATGTGGAGATGGTGATCCGATTGCTGCTGCTCGTGAACAATGGAATGATGGCTCAAATACGCTAGCAATTGCACCAGGTGTTGTGGTTACTTATGACCGAAACTATGTAACGAAATAAAAGCTTTACGTGAAGCTGGTGTTGAGGTGATTGAGATTCAAGGTGCCGAACTTGGCCGCGGTCGAGGAGGCCCACGATGTATGTCAATGCCAATTTGGAGAGAGGAGATTTAATAAATGGCACTAAACTTAAGGAGTCGAAACTTTTTAACGCTTTTGGATTTTAAGCCGGAAGAAATTCGACTAATGCTTGATACAGCACACGAATACAAACGTCTAAAACGTGCTGGAATTCCACACAAAATTCATGAAGGCAAGCAAGTTGCATTGCTTTTCGAAAAAACTTCAACCCGAACTCGAACTGCTTTTACTGTAGCAGCTCGTGATTTAGGAATTCACCCAGAATTTTTAGGTAAAGATGATATTCAAATGGGTAAAAAAGAATCAGTTAAAGATACGGCAATTGTACTTGGGCGATCATTTGATGGAATCGAATTTCGCGGATTTGCTCATTCAACCGTTGAAGAACTTGCGAAATATGCTGGTGTTCCAGTTTGGAATGGATTGACTGATTTATATCACCCAACTCAAATTTTGGCAGACTTTATGACTATGGAAGAACATCTTGGTTATTTGAAAGGTGCTAAATTGGTTTTTGTTGGTGATGGTCGAAATAATATGGCAAATAGTTTGATGATCGGGGCTGCAAAAATGGGCGTTGATTTTCGAATTGCTGCGCCAAATGAACTTCATCCAGACCAAGCTTTGGTTGAAAAGTGTCGTGAAATTGCACATGAAACTGGTGCAAAAATCACAATTACAGATGACCTATATGGTGCCGCTCATGGTGCAGATTTCATCTATACTGACGTGTGGGTTTCAATGGGTGAAGAAGATAAATTTGAAGAGCGAATTCATCAGCTTCGAGGATTCCAAGTTAATACTGCACTTCTTCATGCAACAGGCAATCCAAATGTAAAATTCATGCACTGTTTGCCAGCTTTTCATGACTTAAACACTAAAATTGGCCAGGAAATTTTCGAAAAATACGGCTTGAAAGAAATGGAAGTTACGGACGAGGTTTTCAACTCAAACGCTTCAATTGTGTTTGATGAAGCTGAAAATCGAATGCACACAATTAAAGCAGTGATGGCTTTAACTTTGTAATTTAGGAGAAAAAATGACTACAAAAAAAGTTGATGCAAAGAAAACTGATAAAAAGGTTTCGAAAAAACTGAAAGTTTTTAAATCACCTTCAGCTTTTAGTGTTTTGTTTATTATAATCGCGATTATGGCGGGATTAACTTGGTTGATTCCGTCAGGGCGATATGAATACACAACTAATGAAAAAGGTGAATCTTCAATTAAATCGGGAAGTTATACTAGAACTGAAAAGCGTTTGAAGGTTGTTGAGGAAGTTAAGGATCCGAAAAATGAGATTTCAGCTTCTGATGCTGAAAGCAAAGGATATAAAAACGCTAAAAAAGATTACGAAAATGCCAAAAAGGATAACAAAGATTTCTATATTAATCTAAAACAAGGTTTTTGGGATATTTTCACTTCACCAATTTATGGAATGGTGAATAAACTCGACGTGATTGTGTTCGTACTAATCCTTGGCGGATTTTTGGGCGTTGTAATGAAAACTGGTGCTCTCGATGCTTCAATCGGGGGGCTTCTTAAAAAGATGAAAGGCAAAGAGAAATGGTTGATTCCAGTCTTAATGACACTCTTTGCGATTGGTGGAACAACTTACGGTATGCAAGAGGAGGCAGTGGCCTTTTATGCATTAGTTGTGCCAATTATGTTAGCGGCTGGCTATAATGCAATGACCGCAGTAATGGTGATTGTTTTGGGCGCTGGAGTTGGTGTTTTAGCGTCAACTGTTAACCCATTCTCAACAGGAATTGCCGCAAATGCTGCCGGTGCGGATCTTTCAAAAGTTCTTTTACCTCAATTTGTTATTTTGGTTGTATCTTTGATCGCTTCAATCATCTTCACGATGCGATATGCTGGAAAAGTTAAAGCTGGTGGTTATGCTGAAGACTCAAAAGGTAAACCAGCAGTTAAAGCAATCGATGCTTCAAATATTCCAAAATTTACTCTTGAACGAAAATTCGTTATGGGAATTTTTGGCTTTACATTCCTTGTGATGGTTATGTCATTGATTCCGTGGGAGGATTTAGGGGTTTCTTTCTTTAAAGAATGGCATGAATGGCTTGCTACGCTACCTGTTGTTGGACCAGTTTTCGGTTTCGAACACTCAGTAGCGTTCGGTAGTTGGTACTTTAATGAAATTTCGGCATTGTTCTTGATATCGACGGTTCTTATTAAAATTCTATATTATGAAGAATTTAAAAAAGAAGATGTTTCAGTAACTAATACCTTTCTTGCAGGTTCAGCTGATCTATTAAATGTTGCATTAATCATTGCGGTTGCTGCTGCAATTGGCGTTTTGATGCGTGCTGGTGGAATTCAAGATACGATTGTCTATTGGGGTGAGGATTTGTTACGCAAGGTTCCTTCACAAATATTTGGTGTTTTGGCGTTTATCTTCTATATTCCAATGTCATTTATAATTCCTTCATCTTCAGGCTTAGCGGAGGCAACAATGCCGATCATTGCACCTGTTGCAAGTTTAGCTGGTTCTACTAAAGAGATTGCTGTTGTTGCATTTGCGACAGCCTCGGGATTGCTGAATATGATTGCACCAACGATCGCATCATTGATGGCTGGTTTAGCACTTGCTGGTGTGCCATATAAAAACTGGGTAAAACGAACGGCTCCAATTATGGCGATTTTAACGATTATCAGTTTGGTTGTAATTATTGTGATGGGATTCTTGAAATAATAAAATGAGAGAAATTTCAAAATATCAAAGAGAATCTTTCCATCAAAAAAATTAACTTCAATATTGATAATTCTAGTTTTAGTAGCGATAGTTTTTGCGACTGCTTTTGTAGTTAAAATCCTTGATTTTTACAATACCTTCAGTACATCGTGGTGTAAATGATAATAAAAAAGAAGAGTCTTCAAAGATAATAACAATATCAGGAAATCTAATTTGTTTATCAACTAAGCAAGGTAAGACCGATTCTTCACAAAAATGTAAGGTCGGAATTATCGATTCAAAAGGTAAAAAAATATGCAATATCTGGAGGAGGCAATATCTTAGAGTTTTATGGCGGAGAAGCTGGCTCTAATGGTGTTGAGGTTTCTGGTGAGTTTCAGCCTGTTGACGATAATGAGATTTACGATATAGTTGGTACAATTAAAGCGTTCGTAGTATAATAGATACTAATGAAATTACTAAGTGATCAAGTTAATGAACGTGAGATTCAAATAATTTTGCGCGAGCTCGAAAAGACTCGCGCAATTTTTGGTGATATTGTTGAATTTGGGATGCTATGTCGGAACTACTAGTGTTTTTTTGGCGAAAAAGATTGAGGAATGGAACAGTGAAAAGCATCTTTGGCTATATGATTCTTTTGAGGGTCTTCCGGAGAAATCCGTTGAAGATGTAAATTCCTTGGGCGAGGATTTTAAAAAGGGTGAGCTTTGCGCAAGCAAAAAGCAGCTTATTTCAAATTTAAGAAAAGCGAATGTTAAAAAAATGCCAAAAATCACAAAAGGTTGGTTTAATCAGATTTCACGAGAACAAATCCCTTCGAAAATTAGCTTTGCTTTTTTGGACGGAGATTATTATGATTCAATTTTAGACCCACTTAATTTAATATGGAATAATCTTGAGAGTGGGGCAATTATTGTTGTCGACGATTATGGTAATCAGGCGTTACCCGGAGCGTCAAAGGCTGTTGATGAATGGTGTAAAAAATATAATATACCAAAAGATGTTGAGGCAACATTGGCTATTTTAAAAAAACCATAAAAAGTTTAAAAAAACTATTGCGCTTGTGTATAAAAATAAGGTATTATATAAGTATAAGCGCTAAGAGGTTTTTAGGAGGCGAAACGAAAAATAGCGTGTTTTCTTGACTTTTGTTATTTTTTTTGATAGAATGATTGATAGGCTCGCGCAAAAACGTAAAATTATAGTATTAGGAATATCGGTCGAGCGCGTGAGTTGCACAAATAAAAGGAGAACACATGCCTATCAAAATCAATTTTCCTCCTTCAAGGAAGAAAATAATTGCGGTGGATGTGGTGCCTGCTGAATGGCAACGCTACATTGAACAATAAAAAAAGTGACAAAAAAATAAAAATCTCATCCATCTTTGTGGGTGAGATTTTTTTATTATAATAAAAAAATTTTTGATTATTATTTATTAGAATTTATAGCTTCGTCTAAAGCAGCTTTTAGTTTCGAGTCATCACCCCAGATTTTTGAGTCCAGGTCTTTTCCGTTTAGAGTAAAAGATGGTGTACCTGAAACTTTAGCTTTCGCTCCAATAGCTTGGTCGTATTTAATTTTTGCTTTGACTTTTTCGCTTTCGATATCTTTTTTAAATTGGTCAATATTCAATTTAAGTTCGTTTGCATACTCTATGAAATAGTCCATCCGGTCATTAGCTGTTGCGGATGTCCATTCGTCTTGTTTGTCATAAAGCAAGTCATGCATTTGCCAGTACTTACCTTGAAGTCCAGCGGCTTCCGCAACGCTAGCAGCAGCTAGAGCATTAGGGTGAATTGAAACTAATGGGTAGTTTCGAAAAATTAAATTAATCTTACCTTTATATTCTTCTGCAATAGCCTTAATCCTGTTTGATGCAGTTTTACATCCAGGGCATTGATAATCACCATACTCAACTAATGTAACTTTTGAATCACTCTTTGAGTAGACATGTTCTGCAATATTTCCAGAATCTGCAGTTGCGGGAATTTCTTTACTAATATCAACCTTGCTTAAATCGATTTTTTTCAAGACTTGATAACCAAATAATCCCGCCCAAAAAAGCTACGACTAGAACACTAAAAAGCTATCGCAAATTTATTATCATCGACAAAATCCTTAAATTTAGCAAGGTTTTTTGCCTTATCTTTCTTTTGAGCCATAATCTCCTTTCATTAACTATTACCATTTTAACATAAAAAAATAAGCTTTTTCAAAATTACTAAAAATATGGTACAATTAGGATATGCTATTAATAAGTATATTTTTTTCTTAGTTTTAATGCTTATTGTTTTTTTCATTAAAAGAGAAAAGAAGTTGATTTTTCAGAATTTGAGCTTCAGCGCCGAATTGATGCGGGCGATAAGCGAGCAGAAAAGATGCTCAATAAAAAGAAATTTGCTCCAGTTTATAATTATTTTTTTGCGCTATTTTGGCTGTGCTTTAATGATTTTATCAGTAGTTTTCATTTGCGAAAGTTGTTGATTTTCTATCAAGCAACGTTAATCATTTTTCGTAGTTTTCTTAGTTTCGAAAGGTATTTTTGAAAAAGTGGTGTGCTTTCAAAGCATTTGCCTCGAAAAAAATTAACCGAAAAAAACTATTCCAATTTTTTTGGTGGAATTTATTTTTGCACAAAATTTGCGAATTCAAAAATCGACTTTCAAAAAAATGGCGAATAAGAAACAGCCCTGGGCTTTTTACTCCAAAGAAGAACTTCTGCATTTTTTTAGAAAAACATCGTCAAATCTTAGATAAAAACGAACAAAAATGGATTGAAAAAATTTTTGAGCTTAAAGAGGGAAGTGCTTTGGAGAAAGGAATTTCGAGCGAGAAAATGGCTATTATTCATGCAAATGATTTATTGACGCCGTTGATTATTGATGAACTTTTTAAGACGAAGCAAAATATTTTTTTCCAGTAATGGATTCAGAAGAAACTAGTGTTAAAGGTGTAATTTTCTTAGAGGATATTACTAAAATAGATTCGAGTGACTCGAAAAAAAGCACAAAAAAAGTGATGCGTGAGGATTTTTTTTTCATTAAAGTCGGATATTAGCGCACTGGATGCTTTCGAAAAAAATGATTTCGAAAGATAAAAATTATGCAATCTTTGCTTGAAAAAAATGGCGATCTAGCCGGAATTGTCAATTTGACAGATTTCATTCGCAAAAAAATAGTAAAATGTGGTAAAATATAAAGAGTTAAATTCAGAAATTAGGAGAAATATGCGAACGCTTACGAAAAAAATTCAAAAAAATATGGTGGGTGAAAAAAATTACAGTAAAAGGCTGGGTTAATTCTCGGCGCGATCACGGTGGGCTTAATTTTTTTATTGATTTACGTGATCATTCTGGATTGCTTCAACTTGTGATTTCACCAGATTTTATGGATAGTTTTAAGTTGGCGGAAAAATGTCGGGATGAGTTTGTTGTCTCGGCAACTGGTGTAGTTAAAGAGCGAGATGAAAATTTGAAAAATCCGCATATCTTGACGGGTGATATTGAACTAGTAGTTGAAGATTTTGAAATTTTAAATCGAAGCGAACCTCTGCCTGTCACAGTTTCTGATAATGGTCAAAAATCAAATGAAGAATTGCGTTTGAAATATCGTTTCTTGGATTTGCGTCGTGAAAAAATGCAAAAAATGTTGCGTCGCCGTGCAGAATTTTATCGTGAAATTCGAAAATTCATGGAAAACCGTGAATTTGTTGAGATTGCAACGCCAATTCTTGCTAACTCCAGTCCAGAAGGTGCGCGTGATTTCTTAATTCCAAGTCGTGTTCATCCTGGAAAATTCTATGCTTTGCCGCAAGCTCCACAGCAATTCAAACAGCTTTTAATGGTTGGTGGGATTGATAAATACTATCAAATCGCTACTTGTTTCCGCGATGAAGATCCACGCGCGGATAGGCTTTATGGTGATTTCTATCAATTAGACCTCGAGAAGGGCTTTTGTTGAAAGTGGTGAAGAAGTTCGAACTGAAATGGAAGTTCTTATTAAAGATTTGGTGAAAAATTTTGCTGGAAAGAAACTTTTGAGCGAAGAAATTCCGCGGATTCCTTATGAAGTTGCAATGGAAAAATACGGTAGTGATAAGCCTGACTTGCGTTTCGGAATGGAATTGATTGATCTAAATGATGCATTGACCGAAACTGAATTCGGTGTGTTTAAAAATGCCGAATGTGTAAAAGCGATTTGTGTAAAAAATGGTGCAAGTTTGAGCCGTAAGCAAATTGATAACTTTACTGAAATTGCTAAGAGTGAGGGTGCTGGCGGTTTGGCTTATATTACATATGCCGAAGGTGAAGCAAAAAGTCCAATTGTGAAGTTTTTGAGCGAAAATGAGCTTTCGAAAATTAAAGAAGAAACTGGCGCAGAAGATGGTGATGCGATTTTCTTTGGCGCAGATAAACGTGAAGTTGTAAATAAAGTTTTGGGTCGCCTTCGAAATGAATTTGCTACTTTTCTTCAACTTTAAAAAAATAATGATGAAGTTGCTTTTGGCTTGGGTTGTTGATTTTTCCATTCTATGAATTTGATGAGAAAAATCAGAAAGTTGATTTTGGCCATAATCCATTTTCTATGCCAAAAGGCGGTGTTGAAACTCTTCGAAATGCTGAAACTGATGCTGAAAAATTGGCGATTAAAGCTGATCAGTATGACATGGTGATGAATGGTTATGAAATTTGCTCAGGTGCTGTTCGAAATCACAATCCAGAAGTGATGTATGAAGCTTTCGGCCTTCTTGGGATATGACAAAAAATATGTTGAGGCTAAATTTGGTGCAATGTTAAACGCCTTTAAATTTGGTGCTCCACCACATGCGGGTTGTGCATTTGGTTTGGATCGAATTTTCATGATTTTGATGGACGAAGAAAATATTCGTGAAGTTGTGGCGTTCCCTAAGAATGGTTCAGGCGTTGACGTAATGATGAGTTCGCCAAGTGTAGTTGATGAAAACCAATTGAAAGAATTAAAAATTGAAATTGCTGAAGATGAGGACTAAATTGGTTAATTTTCGAAAAAAATCTGGATTTTTAATAGTTTTTGCATTATGCGGTTTGTTGATTGTAATGCAATTTTCGAAGGCGGTTTTTGCTGAAGAAGCCGCAAAAGAAAAGCCAACAGATGTACAACTTTCGAAAATCAGTGAAAAATGCACAGATTTAAAGAAAGATTTAAAAAGACTACGTTCAGAAGATGCCTTAAAGCGAGTTAATTTAGGTAAAGACTATGAAAAAATCTCGAATGGGCTAATGTCGAATTTTAATGCCCGAATTGCTTTTAAACAAGAAAAATGATGCAGGATTGATTTCATTAACAGCAGAATTTGATGAAAATTTCCGCTATTTTAGAGATAATTTTCAAAATTATGAGCGTGAACTTTCAGAACTAACCACTCAAGATTGTGTAAAAAAGTCCAAGAGAATTTTTATTTAAAGCTTGAAAAAGTTCGAAAAATTACGACGAGAGGTGAGTTATAATACGACAAAATTAAGCGAAATTGCTGAAAAAAATACGGTATTCAGGTTCATGAATTTGTCATCAAAAAAATACAACAGGAGCAGCAAATGAATGATTTTTTTGGAAAAAAATTAAAAAGAAAAATTACTACTCTATCATCACAACCACAAAAAAAGAAGTTAACGGTTCGAGGAATTTAATTATATTTATTGCTGGAAGTTTGGGGATTACAATTGTTTTAGTGGTTGCGAGCCTAGCTCTATATACTGCCGATGGAACAATCCAGCTTGATTTGAGCCGACCAGTTTTGCAAGAAGCGCGTGAAGCTCAGAAAAAGGCGAAGAAAGGAGGAAGAAAAACGCAAGCAGTTCGAGAAAGATGAAGACTTTTCTCCACAAGGTGGACTTTCAAATAAAGAAATGGCAAATTTCGAATTGTTTTATTCGCATGCACGTAATAAAATTCATGCAAATGAGTTTAATGAAAATTCTCTTAGTGATGAAGCTTTAAAAATAACAGATCAGTAAAGGAGAAAAATGGCTTTTTTAAACCCGAAAGATTTTATAATTACTCGAAAAGCGCAAACTTTATAAATTTGCACTTTTTAACAATTCTGCAATTTGTTTTGAATTTGACGAATGGAATAAGGAAAATGCTGAAGTTGATAATCTCGAAATTGGGGCGGGAACTGGATTTTTCAGCGAAGCTTTAGCGGCAAAAAATCCAACCAAGAATTTTGTAGCGGTTGATGTTAAAGCTGATAGGCTAGTTAAAGGTGCAATTAAAGCCGAACAAGATGGTATAAAAAATATTCGCTTTTTAAGGGCTCGAGCCGATCAACTTCTTGATGCTTTCGTTGAGAATTCAGTAAAATATCTTTGGGTTACATTTCCGGATCCATATCCACGAAATCGAAATGCTGGTCGCCGATTAACTCACCCAACTTTTTTGCGAATTTATGCAAAATTATTAGCGGAAAAATGGTGCTTTATATTTTAAAACTGACGCTAAAGATCTTTTTCGATTGGAGTTTAGAACAACTTGTGGCGGAAGGTTGGCGGATTGAGCGCCTCAGTTTTGATCTTCACGAAAGCAATTTGAACGAAAAATTATAAAGTTATGACCACTTATGAAAAAAACGTTTCACGAATGAAGGTCTAAAAAAATTAACTTTGTAAAAGCTACACCGCCAAAAGAATAAAAAGTATATTACTGACTGTTTGGGATATATAGTATGGTTGCGATGAAGAAAAAAAGATGCGAAAAAGCTTTTTCGAAAAAGGCAGGCGAAGCTCGATGATTTTGGATTTTTCAGAACTTCGAACTTTGCAGAAATCATCGAATTATTTTTACTGGAAAAATATTTTTTTTCGAAAGAATATTTATACGCACAAAGATTTGGAATAAAAAAATCGCACAAAGTCGAAAGATTAGACTTTTTGCTTTTTCGAAATCGAGAAAAATTTAGAGAAATATTTAAAAGGGCTGAAAAAGCTAAATTACGCCAAAAAAATCTTGAAGAAAAAAACGCGCTTGATGGGTGAGGCTTTGGGACTATCCAGATTTTGCGGTTAAGGACTTTTGCAGAGATTTCAGCAAAAAAATAATCCAAACAAAAGCACGCCTTAATTTTAAAAAAATTATGATTTTGGCTTTTGATGGAATTACTTTTTATATTGAAAAATTTAGTGAAAAATGCTAAAAAATGGTGTGAAACAAATAGAAATTCCTTTTGAATGATTCGCAAATTAGTATTTTCGAAAATGATAAAAAAAGCGTTGGCATGAGCTTTCGAAAAAGTGAAATTAGTGAAATTTTTGAATGAAGAAAAAAATAGTTTGAAATAGTTTTTGAAAGTTTGCAATCCTGGAAAGAATTCGAAAAAAATATGGTATAATAGTTCGAATAATAAAGGAGAATTATGGCGGATTTTTTGGAAATTAAGGACGCGCGCGAGCATAATTTAAAAAATGTAGATTTAAAGATTCCGCGCGATAAATTAGTGGTAATAACAGGGCTTTCTGGTAGCGGAAAGTCCAGTTTGGCGTTTGATACGATTTATGCGGAAGGTCAGCGTCGCTATATGGAGAGCCTTAATTCTTATGCACGACAATTTTTAGGCACAATGGATAAGCCGGATGTAGATCAAATTACTGGACTTAGCCCTGCGATTTCAATTGATCAAAAATCTACTAGCCGAAATCCACGTTCGACTGTAGCGACTGTGACAGAAATTTATGATTATTTGCGTCTTCTTTTTGCGCGAATTGGTACGCCGCATTGCCCAATTTGTGGTCGAGATGTGGTTCGCCGTACACCGCAAAGTATCGTTGATGGAATTATGAACCTCAAAGAAGGATCTCGATTAATTTTGCTTGCGCCAATTGCGAAAAGCTAAAAAAGGTGAATTTGCACACGTTCCTGTTGAATTTTCGAAAAAAGGTTTTGCTCGTGCTCGTGTTGACGGTGTGATTTACGCTTTGGATGAATTCCCTGAGCTTGAAAAAGAATATTAAGCACAATATCGAAATTGTAGTTGATCGTTTGGTTCTTTCGAAAGAGATGCGAACACGTTTAGCTCAAAGTGTTGAGCAGGCTTTAGATATGACGAACGGAATTCTTGAGGTTTTAGATGACGAAACTGGTGAAGTTAAAATTTGCTCGCAACGTTATGCTTGTGAGCTTCACCCAGATGAGCATATTCCTGAACTCGAACCGCGATTGTTTTCATTCAACGCACCGCAAGGAGCTTGTGAAACTTGTTCTGGGCTTGGAACGCGAATGGAAATTGACCCAGAATTAGTGCTTTCGCCAAATTTGACGATTTCTGAAGGTGCAATTCGTCCGTATAATCGTGTGATGGAAAAGGGTTATCGAATCAAATTGCTCGAGGAAGTTGCGAAACGCCATGGATTTTCAACAAAAGTCCCAACTAAAAAGCTTTCGAAAGAAGCGATTGAGATTATTTTATACGGCACAAAAACAGATGAAAAATACCCGATCGAAATGAACGGCCGTGTTTATAATATGAATTTTGAAGGCGTAATTCCAAATTTGGAGCGTCGCCATCGAGATACGGATAGTGAATTCCAACGCAAGGATATCGAAAGATTTATGCGTGTTCGAAAATGCCAAACTTGCGGTGGAAAACGTTTAAAGCCAGTCGTTCTTGCTGTGACGGTGGCCGGTTTGAATATTGTTGAAATTTGTGATCTTGCAATCGATGAGGCGGTTGAACTCTTTAAGAATTTAGAATTAAACGAGCAACAAAAGTTTATTTCAACTCAAATTCTAAAAGAAATTTCTTCGAGATTGGGCTTTATGAATAATGTTGGCTTGAATTATTTGGAGCTTTCGCGCGCAGCAAACACTTTGAGCGGTGGCGAGGCGCAGCGAATTCGTTTAGCAACGCAAATTGGTTCTGGCCTTCAAGGCGTGCTTTATGTCCTCGATGAGCCTTCGATTGGGCTTCATCAACGAGATAATGATAAACTGATCGCAACGCTAAAAAACCTGCGTGATTTGAATAATACCGTTTTGGTTGTTGAGCATGATGAAGATACGATTCGGGCGGCAGATTGGCTAGTTGATGTTGGTCCTGGCGCTGGCGTAAATGGTGGAATGATTGTAGCTTCTGGCACGCCTGAAGAGGTTTCGAAAAATCCAAAATCACTAACAGGAAAGTTTTTTTGAGTGGTGAAGATAAAATTCAAACGCCAAAAAAACCGACGCAAAAATTCAAAAAGAATGAAAAAGTTAGTAATCAAAAAAATGCGCGTGAAAAATAATTTGAAAAATATCGACGTTGAAATTCCACTAGGCGTAATGACGGTAGTTTCTGGTGTTTCGGGAAGCGGAAAATCAACCTTAGTTAACGAAATTTTAAGTAAAGAATTGTTAGCGCGGAAGCATCGTGCACAAGAAGTTCCTGGTGCGCATGATGAAATTTTAGGTTTGGAAAAACTCGATAAAGCAATTGTGATTGATCAGAGCGCAATTGGTCGCACGCCGCGTTCGAATCCGGCAACTTACACGGGCGTTTTCACTCAAATTCGTGAACTTTTTGCTGGCACGCCTGAAGCAAATATTCGTGGATATAAGGCTGGCCGGTTCAGTTTTAATGTTAAGGGAGGTCGCTGCGAGAATTGTCAGGGTGATGGTGTTATTAAAATTGAAATGCACTTTTTACCAGATGTTTATGTGGAGTGTGATGTTTGTCATGGTAAGCGATATAATCGGGAAGCGTTAGAAATTCTTTATAAGGGAAAGACGATTTCGGATGTTTTAGAGATGACGATTGACGAAGCAACAGAGTTTTTCGAAAATATCCCTGCAATTTATCGCAAATTAAAAACGATTCAAGAAGTTGGTTTGGGTTATATTAAACTTGGTCAGCCCGCAACGACATTCTCGGGCGGTGAGGCTCAACGAATTAAACTCGCAACTGAGCTTGCGCGTGCTTCGACTGGAAAGACAATGTATATTTTAGACGAGCCAACGACTGGTCTTCATAATGCGGATGTAAAAAGATTGCTTTCAATTTTGAATCGTTTGGTTGATGCTGGTAATTCAATGGTGATTATTGAACACAATTTAGATATGGTTAAAAGTGCCGATTGGTTAATCGATATGGGGCCAGAAGGTGGTGCTGGCGGTGGAACTGTTGTGGCAACTGGAACTCCAGAACAGGTTTCAAAAAGTCGAAAAAGAGCTGGACGGGAAAGTATCTTAAAAAAATATTCTTTAGGATAAATTGCTGTATCTTTTGAAAAATAGTATAATAATACTATAAAGTGCTTAAGTTTTATATCACGAAAGGAAAAGATGGCGATTTTAGTAACTGGTGGTGCAGGATTTATCGGTGCTCACACTTCAATTGAACTTCTTAAAAAATAACGAAGAAATCATAATTATTGATAATTTTTCGAAATTCGAAACCCTAAAAGCTTTAGAGCGAATTCGTGAGATTTCGGGTAAAGATTTTAAGTTTTACGAAGTTGATATTTTAAACAAGGACGGGCTTCGAAAAATTTTTTTCAAGAAAAATGATATTGAGCAAGTGATACATTTTGCAGGGTTTAAAAAGCAGTTGGTGAAAGCGTTGCAAAAACCACTTGAATACTATAAAAAAATAATATTCAAGGAACGATTTCTCTTTTAGAAATTATGCGAGAGTTTAACGTTTATGATATCGTTTTTTTCTTCAAGCGCAACGGTTTATGGCGACAAAAAAATCCAGTTCCTTATCGAGAAGAAATGCCTTGCGAAACAGCAACGAACCCTTACGGATACACTAAAGTTGTAATCGAGCATATCTTTGAAAGATTTAGCGAAAGCTGATGCGCGCTGGTCGATTACGATTTTACGATATTTCAATCCGATTGGTGCACATGAAAGTGGTTTAATTGGTGAAGATCCGCAAGGAATTCCGAATAATTTGATGCCGTATATTTCTCAAGTTGCCATTGGAAAACGAGAAAAACTTTCGATTTTTGGCAATGATTACGAAACTCCTGACGGTACAGGTGTGCGTGATTATATTCATGTTGTCGATTTAGCGAAAGGTCATTTGAAAGCATTAGAAAATAACCGCAAGAACGGTGGCGTTAAAATTTATAATCTTGGCTCGGGCTCGGGAGTGAGCGTCTTAGAATTAGTTCGCGCTTTCGAAAAGGCTTCAGGTAAAAAGATTCCTTTCGAAATTACTTCGCGTCGTGCGGGTGATATTGCGTTTTGCTATGCTGATGTTGCTAAGGCTGAAAAGGAACTTGGCTGGAAAACTGAAAAAACACTCGATGAAATGTGCCGAGATTCATGGAATTGGCAAAGTAAAAATCCAAATGGATTGATATAAAATTTTAAAAAAGTTTGTTTTCGAGCAAACTTTTTTTATTTTTTCGAAAAAAGTACTTGACTTTTTAAGCTACCTTGTATAACATAGAAGTATGAAAGAACAAGAAAGTATTGAAAAAAATATGCTTCACAAATTTCAACCCAGATGCGAAAAGGTTTTATGGCGTTTTGTGTGTTAAAAGTTTGCGCAAAAAAACCAGTTTACACTAGTGATATCATTCGGGAATTGCGTGAAGCTAAAATGGTTGTGGTTGAAGGAACGATTTATCCACTGCTTTCAAGATTGCAAAAAGATGGATTATTAAGTCACGAATGGCAAGAAAGTGAGCAAGGACCGCCAAGAAAGTATTATTCAATAACCGATTTTTGGTACAAAAGTTTTAGTAAATATTAGCGAAGAAATTGAAAAAGCTGAATAAAACAATAAATGAGCTTTTAAAGGAGAGATATGAAAGAAATTACAAGAATTCATTTGGCTAAAATTCCTTATGAAATTGAAATTCCAGCAAAAAGCAACTAGAAAAAAATACCTAAAAGATTTGAAGATTTATTCAAGCGATAAAGATATTTTTTTGAAGATGTAGAAATTCGGATTACTGAGATTTTGGCGGAACTTGGAGTGAAAAGAAGGTGGAGTTATTACCGAGAAAAGAGATTTCGAAAATTGAAGCTCAAATTGGTTCACCAGAAGTTTTTTTCAGGATACAGATTTTACCGAAAAATGAAGAGAAATCTTCGGCGAAAATTTTCAAAAAAAGGCTCTATCGTGATGAGAAAAAAATGGAATGATTTCTGGCGTGGCATCCGGTTTAGCCCAATACTTAAACATTGATGTAGTTTGGGTTCGCTTGGTGTTAACTGTAATGTTTTTTTATGACTTTTTGGTGGAATAGTTCCAATCTATATTTTGTCGATTTTGGTTATTCCTGCAGCAAAAAAATGCAAATGACATTTTTGCGACTTCGTGGCGAAAAATATTACCGCAAATTCTATCCGGGAAGTAAATGAAGAATATAATTTCGAAAAAATTCATCTTCGAAACTTAAAGATCGCTAAAGCTTTTGGTATAATTTTTGGTATTTTTGCAGTTTTGGCCTTTTTGGGCGGAGTTACAGCAGTAATTCTTGGAAATTTAGCGCTTTCAGAAATTTATAGCGCGGCGGCTTTTGCAAATGCTAAAGATGCTGGTATAGGCGTAATTATTAGTGCTAATATTTTAGGTTTTGCTTATCTTTTGCTCATAGGATTTGTCGCAAAAATGCTTTTCAAACTAAAAATTACGAAAATTGACATCTTTGTTTCGATTTTTTCAGTCGTGATTGCATTTGCAGGACTCATGGGATTTATTACTTCAGCATCATTGCTGCGCGATAAAGTAAACAATAGGGTTTCTCAAAGTTTAATTTCAGAACGAGTTAAAATTGATTCTGCAAAAATGAAAAGTATTAAAAAGCTAGAAGTTGATTCTTCGGTGGCGGTTTTCTATCATATTGCGGATGAGCCAAAAATTGAATTCACACATTTTAATTTCGAAAAAGATAATCTTGAAACGAATTTTGATGGCGAAACTTTAAAACTAAATTTGAACAAAGTTTCAAATAATGCGCGTTATTTTTATGGCGGAAATCAGGAAGAGGTTCATATTTATGGCCCAGAGTTAAGTGAAATTAATTTGAAATCGAGTTCACAAGTAAAAATATTTTGCAAAAAATGCCGAGAAAATTAAGGTGGACATTTCAAAAAATGGGTCTGTTAATTTCGAAAATTCAGCAAAAATTGATAATTTAGAAGTTTACGCGGGCGAATTTAGCAATTTTTATGCGAACGGAATTGACGCAAAGAACTTAAGCGTAAATAGTAATGGTGGAAATTTGGAATTGAACAAGGTTGAAAAATGCGGACGTTAAAACAAATAAGTGTAATTCTGTGGTTTCGAAAAATACGCGATTAAAAATGCGTGCTGAAAAAGTTAAAGTAAATGGTTATGATTTCAATGAAAAATACAAAAAGGTCAGTGTTTGTATCTTGAAAACCCAGATGAGGATCAATTTTTAATTAAAAGGAGCGATATGATTGAAGTTCGAAATATTTCAAAAAAACTTACGGTAAAAAGAAAAAAATAGTTTTCAAGCTTTAAAAAAATGTAAGTTTTAAAATTCCAAAAGGCGCAAGCGTGGCGATTATTGGAAAATCAGGAAGTGGAAAATCAACATTGATTCACGCGATGAGCGGTTTGGATGCACCAGAAGAAGGTGAAGTTTTGATGGATGGCGTGAATATTCTTTCAATGAAGCAGAAAGATATTGATAAATTTCGTTCGAAAAAAATGGGATTTATTTTTTTCAAAGTTTTTTTCGTGCAAGGCAATGAAACTTGTTTCGAAAATGTAAGTTTGCCGCTTGAAATTGCTGAAGAGCCAATTTTTTTCGGCGAAAAGAGATTATTGAAAATGCCCTAAAAAGCAGTTGGCTTGGAGGATAAAATTAAAACACCAGCTCGTGATCTTTCGGGTGGGCAAAAACAGCGTTTGGCGATTGCGCGGGCGATTGCGAATTCGCCAGAAATAATTTTTGCGGATGAGCCGACCGGAAATCTTGATTCGATCACAAGCGCTAAGATTGAAAAAAATGCTTTTCGAATATAATAAGAATTCTGAAAGCAACGCTGCTAATTGTTACACATGATGAAGAATTGGCAGAAAAAAATGTGATATTCGAATTCGAATTAAAGACGGAAAAGTTGAACAGATTGAAGGAGTAAGAAAATGCGTAGGATTGATATTATTAGACGAGCTGGAAAGAGTCTTCGTCTAGCAAAGAAACGAACAATTTTAACAAGCCTTGCAATTGCAGTTGGGAGCAACAACAGTGGCGGTCGCAATAGCTGCAGCGAAAGGTGGAAACGCATATGTTGAAAGTTTAGCTAATAAAAATCGGTGATCAAAGAGCCTTAACAGTAATTCGTGCGGTTAAAGGACTCGAGATCCATATGCGCCAAATAAAATTTCAACAACACGTGAGGATTTTGAAAAAAACTCAAGCAGAAGAAAGTATTAAATCACGAATAATTAGTAAAGAAGATTTAAGCAAAAATTTCGAAAGTAAAAGGCGTTCGAAAGGCTTCACCAGCAATACCGGTAAGCGCTGAAACGGTTCGAATAGAAAAAAAGGTGAAAAAAATACGACGTTGGGATCGCAACTAAAAAAATGATGAGCAAGAAATGGAGCTTTCAGCCGGAAAAACTTGATAAAAAAATAACCAAATTGATACTGGTAAAATTGTTGCACCGAAAGCTTATGTTGAAGCTCTTGGCGGCAAAAAAACCTGAGGATATTGTAGGTAAAAAAAGTTATCTTAGAATTCAAAGATTCAAAAGGTCAAATTTTTTTGAAAAAAACTTTCGAGATTCAAGCAGTTGATGCTGGAAAAAAACAGAGACAAATTTCAATTATCACGGCAATTTCTGGATAGAAAATAGTGATGGTTTGGCGATTGCTTCAAACAGAAATGACGGAGATCCTGCAGTTTTATAGTTTGAGTGTGACAACGGATGGAAGCCGGACGGTTGATGAAATCAAAAAAAGATATTTTAGCTCTAAACGGTGGAAAAGTTATTACAATGTTTCAACTTTTCGCGGATGATAAAGCTACTGTTCAAACAGCAATTAATGCGATATCAGCTGGACTTGCTGGATTTGGGTTTTTTAACTCTTTTTGGCAGCAGTTTTTCGGAATTATAAATACTCAATATATTTCAGTCTTGGAGCGAACTTCGCAAATTGGCTTAATGAAATCACTTGGAATGCGTAAAAGTGATGTTTCAAAACTTTTTCAGATACGAGGCAGCATTAATTGGCTTGATTGGTGGAATTATTGGGAGTTGTTGTTGCTTATGGAATAACTTTCTTAAACCCAGTAATTAAAAATGCCTTAAAACTACAAAAATACAGCTGGGGTGGATACAAATCTTCTTCAGCCGAATTGGTTGGCCTGGATTTTATTAGTGCTTGTTTTGATGATAATTTCAATTCTTTTCGGGATATCTTCCAGCGCGAAAAAGCTGCAAAAATGAATCCAATCGAAGCTCTTCGAACTGAATAAAAATACTGAAAAATTGGCCTGTAGAAATGCGGGTCAATTTTATTTTTTTAGAAAAATTATAAAAAAAGTCTTGATATTTCGAAAATATTCATGTATAATATAACTATTATTCCGGCATAGCTCAGTGGTAGAGCGGTTGGCTGTTAACCAATAGGTCGCTGGTTCGAGCCCAGCTGCCGGAGCTAAGAAAAATCTCCCGAAGATTCGGGGGTTTTTTTCTTTTATTTTTTTAAGACTTTTTAAGTAAAATATGATAAAATTAAAATAGAAAAGAGGTAAAGATGAAATTTGATAAAAATTATAATTGGTTTTGGAAAAAGCTGGAAAAAAACGCTAGCTGTTTTGGCAGCGAGTAAAAGAGAAAAGGTTGCTTTAGTTGAAAAATCTTCAAAAATGTATGGTGGAACTTGCATTAACATTGCTTGTATTCCAACAAAAGACTTTAGCGGTTGCGGCAAGCGAGAATCTAACTTTCGAAAGAAGCGATTTCGCGTAAAAAGCGATGTTGTTAAGCGATTAAACTCAAAAAAACTATCACATGTTGGCTGATAACGATTCGGTTACGGTTTTTTTGATGGCTTTGGCTCATTTCTTGAATGAGAACACGGTTTTAGTTGAATCGAATGGTGAAAAACTTGAGCTTTCGGCCGATAAAATTATTATTAATACTGGTGCGGAAAGTTCTATTCCTAAAATTGAAGGAATTGAAGAAGGTTTGCAAAATTCAAAAATCTTTACAAGCACGGAACTTCTTGATAATCAAGAAAAAATTGATAGTCTAGCAATCATTGGCGGTGGATTTATTGGTTTGGAATTTGCTTCAACCTTAGCAAAATTAGGCACAAAAGTTACAATTTTTGAGAAGTTTGATAAAATCTTAGCCAATGAAGATGACTCGATGCGAAAAGCGATTTATGATTTTCTAGTTTCGCAAGGTGTTAATTTTGAATTTAATGCAAATATTGAAGCTTTCGAAAATGCTGAAAATGGAATTCTAGTGAAAAATAATGGCGAAAATTTTGCATTTGATAAAGTGCTGGTTTCGATCGGAAGAAAACCTGCAATCTCGAAATTGAATCTTGAAAAAGCGGGAATTAAAACGCTTGAAAAATGGTGGAATTTGGACGGATGAAAAACTCCAAACTTCAAATCCAAAAAGTTTGGGACGGTTGGTGATGTGCGCGAAAAGAACAATTCACTTATGCTTCTTTGGATGATTTTCGAATTTTTGCGTTCGCAATTTTATGGCAATGGTGAGTATTCTTTAAACAGCCGCAAGAACTTGCCAAATTCAGTTTTCTTGCAAATTCCATTTTCGAAAGTTGGCTTGACTGAAAAACAGGCTTTAGCGGAAGGTTTTGAAATTAAAGTGAAAGAAATTCCAGCCGCAGCGGTTCCGAAACTTCAACTCGAGTTTAAGACAACGGGACTTTTTGCGAGCCGTAGTTGATTCGCAGACGAATAAAATTTTTAGGCGCAGCTTTGTTCTGCTACAATTCACCAGAAGTGATAAATATTATAAAAACCGCAATTGATGCCAATCTGGATTATACGGTTTTGCGAGATCAAATCTTTACGCACCCAACTGTTGCGGAAAGTTTAAACGACTTGTTTAATCTTTAGATTTGCGTTGGTGTTAAAAAAATTTGGTATAATTAAACAAAAAGCATAATAATTTTTTTAAAGGTGGGAAATGAAACCGACGATTCTATCGATTGGAAATGCAACAAAAGACAGTTTTCTAGATATTCAAGATCAAAAAAATATACAAAGATGAACTTAATGATTTTCATTACGATTTAACTTTTGATGACTCTACTTTGAATTATAAAAAGAAAGCTGGTATTTTTGGTGGTACAATTTTAAGCGAGAAGATTTTTACCGCCGCTCATTTCAAGGCTTTTTCGAATGCTAATCCAAAAGGGATATCTCAATTTGAATATGGTGAAATTAACGATTCCTTAGTTGAACGATTTGTCGTTTCATATAAGGGCAAGAGTTTTATCTTAACAAGTAATCCGCGCGAAACAAAATGGAATTCTCCACCTTATGCACCAGACTTAATCTATATCGCGGATACAAACTTTTCGGAATCTTATTTGATGGATTTTCGAAAATATCTATCTGAAAACCGACAAATCGAGCTGGTTTATAACATTGCCGATCTAGATCAAGACTTATCAAGGGAGCTCTTTGTTCGAGCGAATTTAGTTTTTGTAGATTTTCGAAAACAAAATTTAAGCGATTTAATCGATTACTCCAATTACCAAACCGTTGTTGAATCTTTATTGAAGGTTGGTGTTCGTAGCGTAGTTATTTTTGACGGAGCTAAAATAGTTGTTGGAAATAAAGAAAAAATTGCTAGTGCAGAAGCCGATTTTGGATTGAATTCTTTTTATCAGAGTAATATTTTTCAGGCTGCTTTTGTGGCTGAAAACTTTTCAAACTCTTCTAATTTAGAAGAGAGCTTTGCGGCTAGCGCTAACAATTGCGAATAAATCAGATTTTAATGATGTTCTAAAACCTTTTTATGCGCAACAAATCCTAAATCGTAAAAACTATGAATTACCAGTTGAAAGTCATAAGTGATACACCAGATATTAAAGGAAAGTTGCATAAAGTTGCGTCAAGTCTAGTCGCTCGACCAAAAGGAATTTTTGCAGCGGATGAATCTGGTGGAAATATCCATAAAAAAAGTTTGAAAGTATTGGCGTTGAAGATAATTTTGAAAAATCGCCGAGCTTTATAGGGAAATGTTCTTTAAAACTCAAGATATCGAGAATTATTTGAGCGGAATTATTCTATTTGAAGAAACTGTTGAACAAAATACTTCTGAAGGTATTAATTTTGTTGAATATCTGAAAAACCGAGATATTTTAGTTGGGTGTTAAACTTGATGGTGGGACTTCGACCTTTAGCTGGTTTTTGAAGGTGAGACTATTTCTGTAGGTCTAGATTCTTTGGATCAAAAGCTTGAAAAATATTCAAAAATGAATATTGACTTTGCAAAATGGCGAGTTGCTTTTGAGATAAATAAAGAAAAAGGAACTCCGAGCGATGCTGCCATTGAGGCGAATTTACGAATTTTGGCTCAATATGCGAAAGCTTGTCAAAAATATGGAATTGTACCAATTGTAGAGCCAGAAGTTGTTTATTCAGGAAACCATACGATAAAACAGTGTCGTGAGATTACTGAAAAGATTTTGAAGAGTCTGTTTAAAGAATTAGAAATCTTTAAAGTTGATCTTGCTGGAACAATCTTAAAAACGGGTATGGTTCTTGCTGGTTCTGAAAATGAAATTCAATCATCTTCAAGAGAAGTTGCACGCGAAACTATTGCGGCCTTGAAAAATTCTGTTCCTAAAGAATTAGCGGGTGTTGTATTCTTGTCTGGCGGTCAAACACCGACTCAAGCAACAGATAATTTGCAAGAAATTACAAATCTTGGTCCCTTTGATTGGGGGGTTACATACAGCTATGCTAGAGCACTTCAATTGCCCGCATTGCAAGCTTGGGCTGGTAAAGCTGAAAACGTTTCTCAGGCACAGCTTTTGTTTCTTGAACGTGTTGCAGCAAATTCGCATGCACTATATAAAAACTAATTTTCGAAAATATAAAACGCTCAGTTTATAAATTGAGCGTTTTTTCGTTATTTATTTTTTATGGTTAGTGATTACTGCAAAAAAATTCCAACTGCGATACCGCCTACAGGATAAAAAATTCTTGCTGAAGACCAATCATTAGTGATAAAACTATAAGTTAGATAAATTGCTGTAATCGACATCATTGTAATAGCCGCGAAAAGGCCAATTTTTCGATTTTTCTCTTTATTTTCACTTTCGATTTCGTTAAAGTTGCTAATTTTAGCAAAAATAGAATTACCATAAGTCGATATAGAAAGTCCAATTCCGAGTAGAAGCATAAAAATCGTTGATGCACTTCTTCCACCAAGATTTGTGAAATTGTAGATAACTTGATGGCTGGCTATAGCAATGAAGATTATCGAAACAAGAGCCATTTTGCTAAAAGCTTTCGATACTCTCAGCGTTTTGAATTTCTTTTTTCGAAAAAACTTCGTTAATTTTTACGTTAGATTCGACAAGATTCTCAATTGCTGTTTTGTCAAAGTTTCTGGCAAGGATAAATAACGGCACTGCGATTGCTAGGGACAGCATTAGAACGATACCAGAAAGTATAGAGAAATCTGGCATTGAATCTGAGAGTAGAGATTGTCGCATTTTAAAATCATATCCTGAAAAAAAAGTAGCAAGTGCGATTCCTGAGAATAAAATAAAAAAATTCCTAAAGATCGGATTATGGCAATTTTTTTCTATAAGTTTTTATTATAGTCTTCTTTATCAAAAATCTATTTTCTTGGTTGAAATTTCACCAGTCAATTCATCTAAACTGACGTTAAAAAAGATTACTTATAGCGACCAATTTTTTTCGAGTTCTGGTGAAGATTTTCCACTCTCCCAGGCTGAAACTGATTGCCGCGAAACTCCAATTTTATCGGCAAGTTGTTCTTGCGAAATATTTTTTGTAGCACGTAGTTTTTGCAAATTTTGGCTAAACATTTTTTTGTCCTTTCATATTAAATATTATAACACTAATTATATAAAAAAAGACCCAATTGCAGCTACCAAGTTTGCTTTTATATTTGTAAAAAAATCTTGCTAAAATTTTTTTAACAAAAACAGATTGAAAATTTATGTTAAATTTGTTTGCATTATCAAAAAAATCGATTAAATATAGGTTTTTCAGGAAAATTGAAGCTGAACTTTTGCTAATTTTATTTTTTTAACTTTCCAATCAATAAAATTAACGCCGATTGTTTCGAAAAATCTCTTTTTGCGACTTTCTGAATTTTTTTCGAAAAAAATCAATTTCTGGCCCGTAAAAAAATCAAACTCTAAAAAAAGTATTCAGAACCATCTTTAAAAAAATAGAATAATAAAATTCGTAATGATAATCTGGAAATTTTGCTTTTTCGATTAATCATGATAATTTTAACTTTTAAAAGTATTTTTATAAAAAAAGAGCAAGTTTTAATCTTACTCGAGGGCGGATTTATGCATTCTGCTAGCGTTCGTCTATAAAAGAATCATCTATTTTGGGTCGTCTTTGATAAGATTGTAAACTGTCGTATAGACGAACTCTAGTAGGTGGCTTATGATATAGTCGCGATTTCGTTCAACCCATGATACTAATCGCTGAAATTTTTTATCGTAAATCTGAATGTAGCTCTGGTTGAAACTCTATTTTGAGGCTATTATTTGGGACTTTTTTTCCGCATCTTGATTATCGAGCCATTCTTTGATAAGCTATCTAGCCAACTGTTTGTAGAGTGATTTGTTTTTCTGACGAAAAGTCCATTTTTTCACTCCCTTATAGTTATAAAAATGACCGCTCAAAAATGAACAGTCATTGCGACTACTTTACCAGGATCCACGATCTCCGTTTTTCTTGCCAGTATTGCCATCTTTGACCGTAGTGGTCGATTTGTTGACGCCAGCATCTTTTATCCCTGTAGAAATCATAGAAAACTTTATTATGACCACTAGCATATTAGGGTTTGACCTTCTTGATTACCCTGACCGAAGGATACTGTTACTGGATTGCCGTTAGAGTCTGCGGCATGGACTGGTGCTGACCAGCTGCGATCTCCACCACTTCCTTCACCTTGACCCATTCCGAAAGTTTGCATGTCGTTGTCGTTAGTTTGGCATTTTTGCCACCTCTTTCTAAAAAAAGTGCGACCGAATAGTTCGGTTAACCTGATATTCTATTACAATTTTTCGAATTCAAGGATATTTTTATCATTTACTATTTGTCAAGACTTTTTTTATCGAAAAAAATGTTAAAATAATAAAATGAACACCAAACTCGCCGAAAAAAATTGAAAAAAATCTGCCAAATTCTGCTGGCGTTTATTTTCATAAAAAAATTCGAAAAGATGAAATTATTTATGTTGGAAAAAGCGGCAAATTTAAAGAACTCGCGTTCGGCAATATTTTCAAAATTCACGCGGTAAAGATTCGAAAACACAAGCTTTGGTGGCGGAAATAGCAATGACCGATTGGATTGAGGTTGAAACTGAAATGGACGCGCTTTTTTTGGAAAGTGAAATGATTAAACGCTATAAACCTCAATATAATATTCTTTTGCGAGATGATAAATCGCCAACTTATGTGCGAATTGGCTTTTCGTGATAAAAATTCCACATATCAGTTTTTACCAAAAAAATCCGCTTGATGATTCGGCGGAATATTTTGGACCATTTTATAATTCAAATGCGGTAAAAAAATCGGTGCGGTTGCTTCGAAAAGTTTTTCCGTACTATTTGAGCGAAAAGATGCCAGTAAAAAATAGTTTAGATTTCCAGATTGGATTAACACCAGGACTGGAAAATTTCGAACAAGATTCGCAGGAATTTAATCAAAAAAAGGCTGAATATAGGCGCAATTTACAGCAACTCGCAAGGTATTTGAAGGGCGAGCGAAAAATGCTCCAGCTTGAAATTGAAAAAGAAATGTTTGATTTTGCGAGTGAACAGAATTTTGAAATGGCGGCAAAAAAACGCAATCAGTTGCGGGATTTGAGTGAGCTTGGTAAGCAGGTTATTTTTTCGAATGAGGAATTTTTGGATATTTCCAAAGACCATGCGCTTTCGAAATTGGCAGAAATTCTTTCTCTTGAAAATCCTCCGCGGCGAATTGAGGCTTATGATATTTCACACACAGGAGGCGAAAATAATGTAGCCTCTATGGTGGTTTTTTCGAACGGTTTAAGCGATAAAGCGCGAGTATCGAAAATTTAAAATGACCACTAGTGGAAACGATGATTTTTTTACATATGAAAGAAGTTTCTAACGAGGCGCTTTTTCGAAAACGTAATGAAAAAAATGGGCACGGCCAGATTTAGTCTTGATTGATGGTGGAAAAAGGTCAATTGAGCGCGGCGTTAGAAGTTTTACCTAGTGATATTTTAGCAATTGGAATAGCTAAGCGGGATGAGGAAATTATTTTTGACACTAGAAATACTAATCTAAAAACGGATTGGCTTAATGAAAATTTAGCTAAAAAGGGTGAAGATTTTTTTCGGTTCGGAGTGAAGGCGATTTTTCTGGTTTTGAATTTGCATTTGTCGCAAAGTCATTCGCATGGGCATGCTAGAAATTTACTGGGTGAGAATAATTCTGAATTTAGCGATTTAACTAAACTTTTTCAGCGAATTCGTGATGAATCGCATAGATTTGCAATTAATTATCATTCGAATTTGCGTAGAAAAAAACAAACGCAGAATATTTTAGAAAAAAATTGATGGAGTTGGTGCAAAAACACGAGCAAAATTATTGCGTAAATTTGGTTCAGTGAAGCGAATTCGTGAAGCTCCGGTTAGTGAGATTTCGAAAATAGTTGGCGAAAAATTAGCTGAAAAAATTAAGCAAAATTTGTAATTTTTGAAAGTTTTTGATAAAATAGACATAAGAATTATGGTGGGTAAAGGCAAGATTAAAAAACGTCTTAAACAGATACAATCGCTAAAAAATTGGCAGTTGTTTATTTTGCTTTTGCTTGTTATCTTTGTTGATTTGACTGCATTAAGATTGAATAATGTTGGAATGGTTCGCCGGCGAGAAGCGGTTGAGGCAGCAGATAAAGCTGGTGATGTTGAAGCTACTAGAAAGGCAACAATTGAGTTTGCTAATTATGTTCATGCACATATGAATAGTGGTGGAATTGTGTATAGCGATAAAACGCATTGGTTTAAAATTAATAGAGAAGTTAAGGTTGCTTGGGCTAATATTTATAAAATTGACTCAGCTAAAGCCGAGCAAGCCGCTCGTGATGCTGCCGAAAATAACCCAAACGGAAATATTTTTAAAAAAGCCGAGCAAGCTTGTAGGCCAAGATTCAGCGGTGGATACTCTTTAGCATATCAACAATGTATCTTGAACGAGCAAAACAAATACCCTTCAAGCACCCAAGGACAATTAAAAGTTGAATCTTTACGTGAATCAGAATATGTTTATACGTTTATCGCACCGCTTTGGTCGCCAGATCTTGCTGGTTGGACAACTCTGCTCGCGTTTATAATTATAATTATGATTATAGTTAAAATGATGATTACGACAATTCTTAAGCTTATTCTAAAAAAATATAAGCCAAAAGTATAAAAACTCTTGACACTACTTAATAACTAGTATACAATGAAAAATATACAACAGTAGTAATGAAAGGATAGAAATGGCTTATAGTCAAACAAATTCAAAAGGAATTACATATTATTTGCACAAAAGTGAAGTAACTTTGCGTGGCGGAAAACCACAAACAATTTACTTCTTTGCTAAAAAAGAAAAAAACGATAAAGGAACACCTTGCGATCTTCCAGAAGATCGAATTGTAAAAGAAAATCCACGAAATGGATTCTTGACAGTTTCTCGAAAGAAATACTGATTTATGAAAACCGCTTCCATCCAGATGGGGCGGTTTTTTGTTGAATTTTAAGCAAAAATAAAAAAACGCCAATTAGGCGAATTTGGTAGGGGATGCTGGGTTCGAACCAGCGACCAATCGTGTATGAGACGACTGCTCTAACCGCTGAGCTAATCCCCCGACTATTTAATTATAACAAAAAAATATGATAAAAATTAAATAGTGAAATTAAACGTAAACGACTTAAAAACTAAAAACTCGTCGTGCGAAGTATTATTTTTTTCGAACGATATTTTTAACTTTGAGTAATATTATCATGGGGAGTGTAATAGTTGTTTCGATTGTCTGGGTTTGGGGAAGTATTTCTGCAATGGAAAAAAATTACGCTATTCAGAAAAAGCTTGAATTAAAGCAAAGGCAGGCTTTAATTGAGGAAATCAACTATCAAACATTACAGTATGAGCAAAAAAATATTTAAAGAGCTCAGAATATCAAGAGCTAGCGGTACGTGAAAAGCTTGGGCTTGCACTACCGGGCGAGCACGTTTTAGTGCTTCCTAAATATCCAGAAGAAAAGAAGAAACAGCAAACTGAAACTTCTAAACAGTCTAATTTTACACAGTGGATGAACTTTATTTTTGGCGGAAATGCGCAAAAATCATCAAAATAAGTAAAAACTATTGACTCTTGGTAGGCTCTGTGATAAAATATAAAACAGATATCGCGGGATGGAGCAGTCTGGTCAGCTCGCTTGGCTCATAACCAAGAGGTCGTAGGTTCAAATCCTACTCCCGCAACCAAGAAATTATTTTTTTAAACAACCTCTCGCTAACTAAGAGGTTGTTTTTTTCTAATATATAATATGTATTAAATAAAAAAAGGTTGATGTAATAACTACAGCAACCTAAAATAATATCTGGTAGTAGCGGCGGGGATTGAACCTGCGACCTTAGGCTTATGAGTCCTACGCTCTAACCAACTGAGCTACGCTACCACAATGAGTCTATTTTAGCATATCTAGAAAAAAAATTCAATAGAAAAGCTCCCAATTTTAGGAGCTTTAGTTTTTACATTAAATCGTCAAATTCATCAAAGCGAGAAATTCTTGCATCAATAAAGTTTCGAAGTTCTTTTTTTGTTCGGTGCCTATCCCATGAGGCCATTCGTTCATGTTGTGCCATGTATTTTTTTCCTTTTTTTGTTTTATTTATTATTACGTTATTTATAATAACACAAAAAAATAAAAAAAGTCAAGACTCTTTTTAGAAAAAAACTTAAACATTTTCCTTGATTTTTCGCTCGTGCTTATAATATAATTTATGATAAAGGTTATGGATAATTGGATGATTTTATTGGTGGTGATTTTAGCGGCAATGGTGCACGCTAGTTTCCATTTGAGTATCAGTGTTTTAACACTTTTAAGTGGACATACATTAAGCCGTAAAAAATCTCAACTTCAGTTAACTAAACTTTCAATGTCATTAGTTTTAGGCTCGATATGTTCAACAATTTTGATTTTTTCTACTTTTGCACATTTTGGCGGAATATTTTATAATTTTGTATTTTCGAAGGTTGTTTGGGCTGTTTTGGTGGGGATATTAGTTTCTGCAGGTGTTGCTACTTGGATTTTTTATTATCGACGAGGGAAGAATATTCGAAATGGAACAGAACTTTGGGTTCCTCGGCCACTTGCTAAGTATTTAAATAATCGCGCAAGTAAAACTAAACATTCAGCTGAAGCCTTTGCTTTGGGGGTAATTAGCGTTTTGAGCGAATTATTATTCTATTTTGCCCCTCTAGTAGTTTCAGCATTATTTGCGTCAAGGGTTTCGCCTGCATTCCAGTTTGCTATTTTAGTTATCTATGTCTTGATTTCAAATCTACCGATTTTTAGTATTGCTTGTATTATATCTGGTGGTCATCCAATTTCTGAAATTCAGGTTTGGCGGAATAAGAATAAAAGATTTTTGCAATTTGTATCTGGCCTAGGGATGATAGTTTTAGCTTTTATTGTAGGGGTTGTTATATTTACTCCAGAGATTTTAGGAGTTTCGTTGTGAGGGTCGTAGTTAAGTCAAACGGAAAAATTGAAAAATTTGATTATAAAAAACTACAAAGAAGTTTAAGCGAAACTTTTTTGATAGTAAAATCTCCGGAAGGTCAAAGCAATGAATTTGTTAAAAAAACTCTTCTTGAGTTTGCCGATTGGCAAAAAAATAAGCCAGAGATAACTAGTGATGATATTCGAAGGCAAGCCAGTGGAATATTACAAAAGATTCACCCAGAGGCTGCATATGTATATAAAAATTTCAAAAGCATAATTTAAGGAGTATGAAAATGGTAAAAAGAAAATTTGATTTTGATTTGATTGTGCTTGGGAGTGGTGCTGGCGGTTCTGCTGCCGCTAATATTGCGTCAAAGGCTGGTTTAAATGTTGCGGTTGTTGAGAATGACCTTTTTGGTGGTGAATCACCAAATTATAGCGATATTCCTTTGGCGGCAATTTCGAAAGTAGAGAAAACTTTTTTCGAAGCTAAGCGAATAGAAAAAATGGGTCTTCGCTCAGCAAATTTGACCTACAATTTTCCGATGATTTCTAATTGGAGAAAACTCGCAGTTGAACGAACTGGTGCTCATGATAACCAAAAGTTCTTTGAAAGCCTAGGAATTACAACTTTTCGTGGTGAGGCAAGATTTTTAACACCAAATGAAATTTCAATTAACCAAAAGCATTATTCTGCAAAGAATTTCTTGATTGCGACTGGTTCGAAAGTTTCAATCCCAGATGTTAAAAATATTGAGAATGTAAGGTATTATACTCCTAAAACAATTTTCGAAATTTCACGTCCACCAAGGAGCATATTCATTATTGGCGGAGGGTCGGAGGCTGTTGAGATTGCGCAATTTTTGGCAATTTTTGGCACTAAAGTTTATATTAGCGAAGTTTCGGCTAGAATTTTACCTAAAGAAGATGAGGAAGTAGGAATTACCTTAGAAAATATTTTAGTAGAGGAGCATCATGTTTATGTTTTGCCACAAACGCGTGTTTTAGCGGTTCAAAAAGATGGGCTAATGAAACGGGTGATTTTTCAACGTGGTGGAGCGGAAAAATTTGTTCGTGTTGATGAGATTTTGGTTGTTGGTGAAAGGACTCCAAATACGGATATTGGGCTTGAAAATGCTCATGTCGAATATTCGAAGGATGGTATTTTAGTAAACGAATTTGCACAAACTTCAATGAAACATATTTTTGCTGTTGGAGGAGTTGTTAATCCGCAAATGCAAACATCTGAGATTCTGCTTTCAAGTCGAACAGTTGCGCATAATATTTTACATCCTCGATCGAAAATGGTGGTTAATTTTCCACTTGCGCCTCGAACGATTTCAACCTGGCCAGAAATCGCAAGCGTCGGTTTAAGCGAAGATGATTGTTTGAAGCGAGACTTAAAATATAAAACTGCGATTGCGCCATTAAACCTAATTGCAAAAAGCAATATTGAAAACTTTAGCAATGGATTCGTGAAGCTTATTTGTGATAAAAAAGGAAAAATCATCGGTGGAAGTGTTGTCGCACCAGATGCATCGAATATTATTGCGCAAATTTCCCTAGCAATTCGAAATGAAATGACAGCTCGAGAGTTAGCTGAAATTCCGCAACCATTTTTGAGCTGGAGTGAAATTATTCGTGTAGCGGCACACCGAATTAGATAAAAGTAGCTATATTTTCGCTTTTCGAAATTTGAAATTTTAGCCAAAAAGTGTTAAAATAGGTGAAAGATTTATAGATAAAAAAATTAAGGAGAATTATGGCTGGTCATAATAAGTGGTCAAAAATTAAACGACAAAAAGGTGTGAATGACGCAAAACGAGGCGCGATCTTTACACGAATCGGAAACCAAATAGCAATTGCAGCGCGCAGTGGTGCTGATCCGGATATGAACCCAAGCTTAGCGCTCGCAATTGAAAAAGCACGCGCAGTAAATATGCCTAACGCAAATATTGAGCGTGCGATTGCGCGAGCTGCCGATAAAAATGCAGCAGCACTTGAGGAAATCACCTATGAAGGCTATGGCCCAAACGGCATTGGGTTGGTTATTGAAACTGCAACAGACAATCGCAATCGAACTTTGCCTGAAGTAAAAACAGCTTTGGTGAAAAACGGTGGTCGAATCGCCGATGCCGGAAGTGTGATGTTTCAATTCTCTCGAAAAGGTGTTATTTTAGTTGAAGCAACGGGCGAAGACGCTCTACTTGAAATTCTTGATGCTGGCGCAGAAGATGCAGTTGAAGAAGATGGTGAAATTGTAGTTTATACAGATCAGAAAGATCTAATGAAAGTTCGAAAAGAACTAATTGAAAAAGGTCTAACTGTGAAAGAAGCTGAGCTTCAATATGTACCAAATATGGAAGTTGAAATCACCGACGATGAAACTCGTGCGAAAGTTGAAAAACTAATGGATGCGCTTGATGATGTCGATGACGTGGTGAATGTTCATACGAATGCTAAATTTTAATTTTAAAGGCTCTGAAAGGGGCTTTTAATTTTAAGAGTCTCGATTTTATTATAAGGGAAAAACATGTTTAATTTAATTTTTAATTCAGATATAAACCTTGAAATACGTGCAAAAATTAAACGATATTTCGAGAAATATAAACCATTTTTTTAAAAAGATATTTTCCGGAAAATGAATAATGTTGATATTTATTTTTGCCCATGAGAAAAAGCCGTCCATTATAGGTAAAGAGAATGAGCTATTGATGGGTGTTGGTTATCTTGTCGATAACTGTGCAGAGATTCAAATTTACGATGATAACTTTACGGAAGCAGATTTTTGTATGGCTAATTTTTTTCATGAATTAAACTCATGTCTATCGAGGATTTTATGAGCGAGATCTTTGGCTAATGGCTAATATAATTCCAGAGGGTTTGGCTTTGGGTTTTGAGAAGCAGATTAGAAAAAGAAATTAATATACAATGGAAGGATAGATCTTTATATTTTAATAAAAAAATGAAAAAGCAATGATCTTAAAGCGGCTTACTGAAGCGATTGATATTTGTGAAAAATAAAAAAAGACTACGATTATAATGCATGGCTGTATAACTTTAATGGTGAAAATCCTGATTTTCCACACAATTTGGGCTATAAAATTGGTGATTTTTTGGTTGGTGAATATTGTAAATCTCATAAAATTAAACCGATTGAAGCCGTGCGAATTCCAACAATGGAATTTATTAAATTTGCCAAAAAGGAGATTCTAAAATGCGAAAAAAATAATTTTTGGGAAATTTTAAAAACAATAAAGTTTTCCGCAAGAAATTGCGCTCAAGTTATAGGCAGGCGATGCGAATTTTACGACCACAATTTGGTGATAATAAAGGTTATGATTTGGTTTTCTGCCGAAAAATTTGGACTTATTCTGACGATGGAGTTGATTTTTATCGTCGCCAAAATCATGCTGCTTTTGAAATTTGTGAGATTTTTAGAGATATTCGCAATATTGATATTCGAAACGCGATAATTCGAGCTGTCACAAGTGAGAATTTGCGAAAAATTAAATTTTAAAAACGAATTTTTAATGGATATTTTGGCGGTTGGCGGAGGATTTTATTTGGCTGGAATTTCAAAAAAATATCAAACTTTCGCCAGAGATTAAAAAAAGATTTTTTTAGAATTTTCTAAAAATGCCAAAAAAACTATGATTTTGATAAATATATGAATGGTGAAAAATAAAATTGAGCAGGATCTTCTTGGAATTTTTGCGGCCGAAATTATTTCAAAAATTGTTAAAGATCGAAAATTAAATGAAATTTCTGAGCAAGAAATTTTTGACGAAATCCAAAAAAATAGTAAAAATTTTAAGATGAATAACCTTGAATTTCTTGTAAAAAATTATCAAACACCGCCCGAAGCAATTTCGCTAGTTGAGAGTTCTCGAGTTTTATTGCTTGCGGGAATTTCTGGTGCAGGAAAAGACACGACTAAAAAATATCTTTTGAAAAACCCAGAATATCGCGATATCGTGAGCCACACAACGCGTGCTCCTCGTGAAAAATAATGGTAATCTTGAGCAAGATGGTGTTGATTATAACTTTATTTCGAAAGAGAAAGGCCGAAGAAATGCTTAAAAAGCGTGAGTTTATTGAGGCGAAATTTGTTCACGGCAAGATTTATGGCACAAGTGTTGCAGAAATTGAAAAAGCAAATCAAAACGGGCAGATTTCTGTAACGGATATTGATATTCAAGGAATTGCAGAATATAAAAAAATGAGCGAGCATGTAGTTGCAGTTTTCATTTTGCCACCAGATTTTGAAACTTGGCGAGCGCGTTTTCGCGAACCGGTATTCAAGCGCAGAAGATTTCGAAAAAGATTTTGAGAAACGTTTGCCGGAAGCGATTTCTTCACTAGAACAGGCGCTCGAAGTGCCATATTTTCACTTTATTTTGAACGACGATTTTCGAAATACGGCGCGAATTATTAACCAAATTATGCACCAAGATGTTGAGTTTAATTATAAAGACATCGAGGTGCGTGTGCGAGCAAGAAAAGCTTTTTGGAAGATATTAAGAGTAAATTTTTAGAACTGCAAAAATAAAATAAAAGAAAAAACCCGCATTTTTTTGCGGGTTTAGAAGAGCTATGGTCTGTAAATAACAGCCTTATCCGTTTTTTCGTCAATATTTATCTTTGGTCCTGCGACCAATACATTTTTTATAAATACTGGATATGAACCGTATGGGCCATTAGTAAAATATTTATCTGTTAAACCATTTTCGGCATCAATCTTCCACCCTTTTGGTAGGATTAAATTACGAAAATCTAAAGCACTGAATAATACTAAATAACCTTCATGTTTAGCGCTTGTCCCGAAAAACCATTTTTTTGTTTTAGGGTTTAATTACATCATTTCTTTTTCTTTCTTGAGGTTAGCCATTTTTCTCACTTTTCTTCCACTCTTATTAGTGAAAGCCTTTCTTTATTTTGGCGGTTTTCATTCCCGCGGGCGAGCTTTCAGATGTTGAAAAACCCATCTGCGGAAATGAAAAACTAGAAAAATGAATAGATAATATTCCAGATAACTCTTCTTTAAAATTTACTTCTTAGCAATTACTAAGACTTTTGTAATTATAGCATAAATACGATAAAAAAAGTCAAATAAAAGCGCTTTTTAAGATTATTCTATAGGGGTGTAAAATTTTAAGGAAAAATAAAAAATCCCGTATTTTACGGGATTAATGGGGACTTAGAAATAAGTTTTTCTGCGACGGTCGACAAAAACCGCAGTTTTCAAATACACCATCAGAAAATCCACACGGCGTACCGAAGAAATAGCCTTCAGGAATCTTCATGGAAAACCAAGCTTCGCTTGTGAGCCATATGGCATATAGCTTATTTCCATTATCATCAACGAGCCTAAACTTAAAATCCAAACCCGGGTTAAGATTATAGAATTCGTAGCAGAACCTACGAAATCCAGTTAACTCATCCTTGTTGGAACTTAGCGTTTGTTCGCGGAACTTTTCATTGATTGCGTGTGCAATCCTTTTTAGAGCTAACAGATGAAGTTGATGTAATTTTTCGGCATATTCTTGTCCTCCTTGAAAAAACTTTTTGACATAAATCAAAACAATATAATTATAACATGCAGAAGTGGAAAAGTCAAGTATAATGTTCTGAAAATACAGAATTAGCACTCTATTGACCTAAGTGCTAATTTGTGCTAAACTAAAAATATGAATATTACGCCGCGACAAACGCAAATTTTAGTTGCAATTATTGAGCAATATGCCGAGGTTGCCAGCCCGGTTGGCTCAGTCACTTTAGCTAAACTTTTCGAAGTTTCTAGTGCAACGATCCGTTCAGAGATGGCTAAGTTGGAGGAGCTCGGTTTAATTACTCAGCCACATACTTCCGCTGGCAGAATTCCGACGGATAAAGGGTATCGATTCTATGTTAATCGATTAACGGAAGAAAACCAAGGTGGAGACGAGCAAATTTTACTCAATGCAAGCAATTCAAAAGATAATCTAAGAGGTTTTCGTGCAATTTCTTCGCGGGTTTCAGCTCAGAATGATCGTGCTGATCATGCAATTCGTTCGGCGGTGGATTCTTTAGTCGAGATTACTGGTAATCTTGGTCTTGCAACGATTGGCGACCAACTTTATATGAACGGAATTTATAATCTTTTTTCACAGCCAGAATTCGAAAGCGGTGAGGCGGTTCAATCTGTTGCTCAGCTATTAGACAACCTTGAACCTTGGCTGCGTGAAGTTGCGCCAAATGAACCGTTGAATGTTTATATTGGTAGCGAAAATCCAATCGGTAAAAGTTCGGGTGCAAGTTTGATTATTTCGAAATTCGAAAGTCCATTTTCGGAAAATTCTTACATTGGAGTGCTTGGGCCAACTCGTCAGAATTACGGAAAAGTAGTGCGATTAGTTCAAAAAACCGGTGAATTTTTAGAAGAGATATTATAGTTTAAGGAGAGATAATGAATATTCTAGTGATAAACGGTCATCCAGATAAAAAGAGTTTTAGCACAGCTATTTTTAATAAAGTTATAGATAATCTTGATAATGAAAAGCATGAAATTGAAACTCTAAATCTTGCGGATATGAAATTTGACCCAGTTTTGCGTTTTGGCTATCGAGAGCGAATGGAAGAGGACGCTGAAATCACACGTTCGCAAGAATTAATTCAATGGGCGGATCACCTAATCTTCATTTATCCGATCTGGTGGAGCTCAATGCCAAGTTTGATGAAGGGTTGGATTGATCGTGTTTTTACGCCTGGAGTCGCATATTCATCTAATCATAAAGGTATTTTTATATTAAACTTTATCACTGGTCAGCAATTTAAAAAGCTTTTAAAGGGTAAAACTGCTGATATTATCACAACATCTCAAGGGCCAAGTTGGTGGTATAAAATTTTTAGCGGAATCATTAGCGTACCAGATAGCTATGGAATTGCAGTTTTAAAAAAATGCAGTATTGAATCATTGTGGTATAAAAACTAGAAAAGTAATGAATTTGGGAGATATGAACCGGGAGCCGAATACACTGGAGGTTCGAGAAATATTTTTAGAGAAAGTTGCAAAACATGCAAATAAAATTTAAGGAGGAGAATATGAAAGATAATAATTTAAATACAAATCAAGAAGTTTCGAAAGATGAGAAAAAAAGGTGGATTTTTTTAAAAAAAGATTCTAAAAGCGGAAAAAAACTTCACGCAGAAAAATTTGGAGCTAAAAAAACGATTTGCAGCGTACGCGAGCAGATTTTGAGAATTATCGTAAAAATGTGGAAAGCCGAGTTTCGAATGCACAAAATTTAGGTGAAAAGAAAGCTATTTTGGCGTTAATTCCAATGGTTGACGATATTGAAAGAGCAATTTCGCACTTACCAGAAGAATTAGCACAAAAATACTTGGGCGCAAAAATGTTGTTAAGATGAGTAAAAAAATCTTGATAAAAAAATCTTTCTAAAAATTGGTGTAGAAAAAAATTAATTCCGCTGAAGGAACTGTTTTTAATCCTGAACTTCACGAAGCAATTCAATTTGATGAAGACTCTGAGGGTGAAGAAGAAGTTATTCTAGCAGAATTGCGCGCAGGATACACTTTAAAAGGTGAGGTTTTGCGGGCCGCAATGGTTAAAGTTGGAAGAAAAATAAAATTATCGTTGACAAAAATATAAGGAATGTGATATTATTATAAGCGTTGATCCGTTTCGCCTTATTCTAGAAGGTTGGGACTCGCGGGTTAGCCTGGAGGCCATAATTATTTTTTTAAAAAAAGTAGAGTCTGTACTCTTATATGGGGAAAACCTCCTTTCTCAATAATTACCGTCTAATATTAGGCGGTTTTTTTAATTTTAAAACTTTAAAATTAAGCATAAATATGATAAAATATACTGTATGAATAGTGGGCAAAAATCTTGAAAAATATTAAAAAAAGTTTATTCGTGCGGCAAATTATTTAACAGTTTCGCAAATTTTTTTGCAAGACAATTTTCTATTAGAGCGCCCTTTAGCTTTCGAAGATATTAAACCTCGACTTCTTGGCCACTGGGGAAGTTGTCCGGGTGTTAATCATGTTTATGCACATCTTTTAAATATGCAAAAACAGCTGGATTTTGCTAAAAGCGATCTAAAAACAGCGTTTATGCTTGGTCCTGGCCATGCTTTTCCGGCACTTCAAGCGAATCTTTTTCTTGAAGAAACTCTTTCGAAATTTGATATTAATGCTGCTCGAAATCTTAGTGGAATTCAGTATATTTCGAAAAACTTTTCTTGGCCGGGCGGTTTTCCATCGCACGCCAGCCCATTTACGCCTGGTGTAATTCTTGAGGGCGGTGAGCTCGGTTATTCATTATCTACCGCTTTTGGTGCTGTTCTAGATAATCCAAACCTAGTAATTACAACTTTAATTGGCGATGGTGAAGCTGAAACTGGAACGATTGCAGCCTCTTGGCATTTGAATAAATTGATTGATCCAGTTGAAAATGGGGTTGTTTTGCCGATTTTACATTTAAACGGTTATAAAATTTCTGGTCCAACGATTTTTGGTTCAATGAGTGATTTTGAATTGATTCAATTTTTTCATGGAGCTGGTTGGGAGCCTAAAATTGTTGATGAATATTCTGCGGAAGATTTTGATTTGGAGCTTTCGAATGCGTTTTCGAATGCATTTCGAGATATTTCGCGAATAAAATTTGGGCGAAACAATAAATTTATCCGTTTACCAATGATTATTATGCGAAGCAAAAAAGGTAGCTCGGGTGTAAAAGAAAATAATGGTCAAAAAATCGAAGGAAACTCACTTGCGCATCAAGTGCCTCTTTTGAAGGTGAAAACAGATAAAAATGAACTTAAAAAACTTGAAGATTGGATGAAATCATATAAGTTTGATGAGCTTTTTGATTATGAGCGAGGTGAATTTAAGGAATGGCTTAATGACTTTTTGCCAGAAAAGTTCAAGCAGAGTTGGCCGAAATCGTTTTATTGATGCGAAATTTGAATTTTAAAGAGCTAAAATTGCCGGAAACTACTGAAGGACTAGGTGAAAAAAATCTCTTGCAATGAATACTGTTGGTGGTTTGTTGGAGAAAGTTTTCGAAAAAAATCCTGATAATTTTAGGTTTTTTAGTCCTGATGAAACCTATTCAAATAAGCTGGATGCGATTTTTGAAGCAACTTCACGTTCTTGGCAACGAGAAATTAAACCTTGGGAAAAGGATTTGGCAAAAAACGGTCGGGTAACGGAGATTTTGAGTGAAAACTGCTTGCAGGGGCTTTTACAAGGATATATTTTAACTGGCAGGCATGGAGTTTTAACTTCTTATGAAGCTTTTGCGCCGATTATTTCTTCAATGATGGACCAATATGCGAAGTTTTTGGCTCAATCGAAAGAGGTGAAAATGGCGGGGTGATTTAGCAAGTTTGAATTATATTCTAACTTCAACTGGTTGGCGTCAAGATCACAACGGTTTTTTTCGCATCAAAACCCAAGCTTTATTGATGAGGTTTTACGTCGCGAAAATGGAATTGGGCAGATTTTTTTACCAGCGGACGACAACTCCGCAGTTGTGTCGATTTCGAAAATGCTAAAATCTCGAAATAATATTAATGTTTTAGTTGCGGGAAAAACGCCAGAACCAAGATATTTTTCTCTAGAAAGCGTACGAAAAACAGCTTGAAAATGGCGGAATATTTATTTTTGATAGTTGGAAAAATCGAGAAATTGCAGATTGGAATTTAATTCCAGAAGATGATGAACCGGATTTAATTTTGGCAGCAAGTGGTGATTATGTCTTTAAAGAAACGGTTGCAGCGCTTCAAGTTTTGCTTCATGATGTTGCGCAAGTTAAGATTCGCTTGGTTTATGTTCAAGCTCTTTGCGGAAAAGGAATTGGAACTTTCGAAAATGTGCTTTCGAAAAGCGACTTTGTGAAGATTTTTACTAAAGATAAGCCAGTTATATTTGCTTTTCACGGATACGCTAAAACTCTCAAATCAATTTTATTTGATTATGAAAATCCAGCGCGTATTCAAATTAATGGATATGAAGAAAAAGGCTCAACAACTACACCATTTGATATGCTTTGGCGAGAAACAAAGTATCGCGATACGATATTGCAGTGAGAGCCTTAAATTTCGGTTAATAAAGGTGATGAAGTTTTTGAGAGTCTTGCAAAAGAATATCGAAAACGC